>JGI11944J13513_1000214_pt1 | contig 64636 bp, 57 predicted proteins | sample TerdegcoTASludge_FD_13513 | JGI IMG/M metagenome (IMG submission 13513) | reverse complement strand
GGAGGCGGCATTTACAATGAGGGCACCTTGAACCTGAATTCAGGCACTTCAATTGCCAATAATGTTGCTGATAACAATGCTTTTGCTGGTGGAGGCGGTATTTACAGTTATCATGGTACTGTAAATATAAATTCTGGCGCATCGATCACTAATAACAAAGCGACTCACATTACTACGGATAATATCAATGGTCAGTTTGTTGGAGGGTTTGCAGGTGGCATTTACAGCGATCATAGCACTGTGACCATGAATGGCGGGATGGTGTCCGGCAATACAGCCTCATTTTGTACTGGAGGAATTTACAACGATGAGGGCAGTATTTTGACCATAAACGACGGTGTCATCTCTGATAACTCTGCCATAAGAGGTGGTGGAATTTTTAGTTTCGGGTCTGGCGGTGGAGCTGTTAACACCGATAAAAACACAGTGATCATTAACGGTGGCCTCATTACAAGGAACACTGCCTCATTGCAAGGCGCTGGAATTTTCGTGGACATGAATGACAAAATACTGATCACAGGCGGCACCATATCCAACAACGTGGCAACTCAAGACGGTGGCGGCGTGTTTGTAGATTCTGGCTCATTGTTGACAATGACAGGAGGTACCATAACTGGCAATTCTGCCACTGCAATTGACTCTGCAGGTGGCGGACTTTATCTCTACCGGGGCAGTGCAGTCTTAGGCCCAAGCGTCTCGATATCGAACAACAAAGCTGTCAGCGGCGGTGGTATCTACAATGATGCCAGCAAGCTGACCCTGACTGGTGCCTGCATCAATGGCAATACAGCAACATGGGGCGCCGGCGTTCTGAATGACTACGGCATCACGACCCTCAACAGCGGTACAATTATCAGCGGCAACACAGCAACAAAGAGCGGCGGCGGCATTTACAATATCGATGGAGGCAAGGTGATCAATAACGGGGGCACTGTGACTGGAAACACCCCAAATGACATAGTGCAGGCCTGAGCAGAAGACGGCGCCAGCCAGAGGAATGTCGTCCAGGAATTTGGATCAAATCTCCAGATAAAGGCGTATGCTATAAACTGTGGCCGCTCCCAGAAATACGGAGAGCGCCAGTGCGATGATCTGAAACACAAGCTCGTTCATAATATAGCATCCCTACTGGAAACTTTTTCTTTTAACATCATTCATCTCTTCAATGATCTTCTGTATAGATATGGTTTTTCTGTATAGATATGGTTTTCCACCCAGGATGTCTGATTGGGATAGCTTTATCATCAATCGCGTCCAGCAAGGACAGGTATGGCTCTGGATGAGGTCAAGGTCACAAGGGCGATTGCTGAGAGCTATCTGGAGAGCTTTCTTGCCGTCACTGATGTGGACGTGGCTTTGGTGGGCGCAGGTCCCGCCAACCTCGTCGCCGCCAAACGGCTTGCTGAAGCGGATGTCAAGACAGTTCTCTTCGAGAAGAGGCTCTCAGTAGGAGGCGGTCTTTGGGGTGGAGGCATGATGTTTCCCATGATCGTGGTGCAGCAGGAGGCCTGTCGCATTTTGGATGAGTGCAGGATCTGGTATCACGAGCACGGCGAGGGCTACTTCATTGCCGACGCCATTGAGACAGTGGCGAAGCTGACAGCAGGCGCCATCGACGCTGGGGCGAAGATCATCAACTTGGTTACAGCCGAGGATGTTATGATCCGCGAGGAGGACAGGGTCGTGGGCCTGGTCATCAACTGGACGGCTGCTGAGATGGCCGGCATCCATGTCGATCCTCTCTCTGTTCGCGCAAAGTTCGTGATCGACGGCACCGGCCACGAGGCGGCTGTCTGTCGCATCGTTCAAAGGAAGATTCCTGGAGCCATCATCGGTGCAGAAGGCATCAGGGGCGAGAGATCCATGTGGGCTGAGATGGGCGAGAGGGCTGTGGTGGATTATACTCGGGAGGTCCATCCCGGCCTCGTCGTTGCAGGAATGGCTGCAGCTGCGGTCTTCGGTGGACCGAGGATGGGGCCCATATTCGGAGGGATGCTCCTCTCAGGAGAGAAGGCTGCTCGACTGGTCATCGAAAATCTGGGAATCTAAGATGCCGACCCTCCGGGGCGCTGCAGATCTGGCAGAATACATCCACAAAAACTACTCCGGCCGGGTGGTCGAGGTTGGGGTTGGCCATTTATCGGAAGTCGCTGCAAGCCTGATGGCTCGAGGCATGGATGTGGTCCTGACTGACAGGAGGGCGCGGACCCTTGGGAATCTGTCTGTGGAAAAGGAGGATATCTTCTCGCCCCATCTCGAACTTTATCAGCGTGCTAGCCTTATCTACTCTATACGGCCTCCGCTGGAGCTGCAAATTGCCATTGGCGATCTGGCTATCAGGATAGGAGCCGATGTACTGATCCGGCCGCTGGGGGACGAAGTGGCCGAAATGCCCCGCCTTGTCAGGCGGCTGGTCAACTTCGGCGAGGCTAGGTTCTATATTTTTTCGTCTAAAGTCGTAACATCGGAACTGCCTTCTTGAGGGCTTCAGATACCATCACCACCATCAACGATGCTGCCAATATCATGCCCCAGCTCTGCAGCCCAAGGGCTGTTGTGCCGAAGATGGACTGCATGAAAGGCACATAGGCGACCACCAGCAACGACAGTATGGATGCCGTCATCCCCAATATCAGTTTCTTGTTGGTCAATGGGTCCATTTTGAGCACTGACCTCTCCAGGGACCTGCTACAATATGCGTTGCATACTGTGAACAACCCAAGGCCCATGAAGGCCACAGTCCTGGCGTAGTCCAGATCCTGGCCGGCTTCAAGGGCCTGGGCATAAAGTCCCAACGAGCCGATCACTATTGCGCCCGAGATTCCAAGTGTGTAAATCATCAGGCCTCTGGAGGGCATGGGCTCTTTGGGACTGCGGGGCTTCTTGTTCATGATGCCATCATGTGCGGGCTCCACAGCCAGTCCAATGGCCGGGAACTCCTCGGCTATGACATTTATCCAGAGAATCTGCACCGCAAGCAGAGGAACAGGCAGACCTATCATGACCCCCAGGAAGATCGTGGCAAGCTCCGCGAAGCTGACTGAGAGGAGATAGGATGCGCCCTTCCTGATATTGTCGTATATCCTCCTGCCCTCCTCGACTGCGCTGACGATGGTGGCGAAGTTGTCGTCGGTGATGACCATGTCCGATGCCTCTTTCGCGACGTCCGTTCCAGTCCTGCCCATGGCAACCCCGATATCAGCAGCTTTCAGGGCTGGTGCATCGTTCACTCCATCGCCTGTCATGGCCACGACATTTCCCTGAAGCTTCAGGGCCTGGACGATACGCACCTTGTGCTCAGCAGTGACCCTGGCAAAGGTCGAGACGTCTTTTATCCGGCTTTGAAGAGCCTCATCGCTCATCTCCTCGATCTGGACGCCTTCAATCACCTCGTCCTGACCGATTCCAAGTTCCCTGCCGATTGCTTTTGCAGTCAGCGGATGGTCTCCAGTGATCATGATCGGCCTGATGCCCGCTTTCTGGCAGATTCGAATGGCCTCCTTGGCTTCGCTTCTCGGCGGGTCCATCATGCCCATAAGCCCAGCGAAGATCAGATCAGATTCGACCCATCCGATCTCCCGCGGTTCGTGCTCCTCCATATGCTTCCAGGCAAAAGCCAGGACTCTCATGGCTCTCTTGGCCATATCGTTAGATGCTGCCCGGACCGCCATGCGATCCTCTTCAGTCATTGGCTTTATTCCTTGAGGGCCTGCGATGAAGGTACATCTTTCCAGCACCATCTCGGGTGCGCCCTTCATGGAGACCTCCAATCCTCCCATCTCCGATCGGTGGACAGTGGTCATCCTTTTGCGGTCCGAGTCGAAGGGATACTCGACGATCTCGATATAACTGTTCCTGGTCTCCTCCAAAATCTCTCCTTTTTTGGCAACAACGATCAGTGCTCCTTCAGTCGGGTCTCCTATGATGCGGTCTTTGGTGCCGTCGTGGTTCAAGTCGGCGTTGTTGCAGAGAACGCCGATCTTGAGAAGCTGGGCAATGTCCTCGCTCCTCGGGTCTGTTGCCAAACCATTCTGCAGGAACTCCCCCACAGGTTCGTAGCCTGAGCCGGTCACCTGCACAGATCGATAGGTGCGAATCTCCCGAACTGTCATCTCGCCTGTGGTGAGGGTGCCCGTCTTGTCCGTACAGATGACTGTGGTCGAGCCCAGGGTCTCGACTGCAGGAAGGCTTCGGATTATGGCGCTCTTCCTGGCCATGGCCTGGGTTCCAAAGGCCAGGGCCAAAGTTACGACGAAAGGAAGCGCCTCTGGAACCCCTGCCACAGCAAGAGCAATCGCTGTGATCAGTGTATCTATGACGGGAGAGCCCTTTGCCACGCCCAGTGCAAACACTGCCAGGGATATCACAAGCACAAGGATTGCCTGCCTCTTGGCGAGCTGCTCGAGCTTCATCTTGAGTGGTGGATCCACAGGCCTTGGCTGGATCATGCTCGATATCCTGCCAAGCTCAGTGTTGCGGCCCGTGGCGGTGATCACTGCTCTGCAGTTGCCGTAGGAGACTGTGGTGCCCATGAAGATCATATTTCTCCTATCTGCCAGGGGTGTGGCCTCTGATAAAGGAGCTGGATCTTTCTTTACCGGCAGAGACTCGCCTGTCAAAGGAGCTTCGATGACCTCCAGCTGGGTCTCGTCCAAGATACGGCCGTCTGCTGGCACCTTGTCTCCGGCCTCAAGAAATATGACATCTCCTGGGACAAGTTCCCTAGCAGGCAGTGAGACCATCTTGCCATCTCTGAAGACATCGGCCTGCGGTGCCTGCATATCTCTGAGGGCCTCCATTGCTCGCTCTGCCTTGTACTCCTGGAGGAACCCTATGACGGCTACGAGCAATACTATTCCCAAGATAACGTACGCATTGGCGCTTTCGCCTGCGATAAAAGAGATGAGGGCTGCAAAAAGCAGCACTATGACCAGATACTCCTTGAATTTGCCCAGGAACGTCCTCCAGAGAGGGGGTCTCATTGGGCCCTCCAGCTGGTTTTGGCCAAGGTCTGCCAGGAGCCTTTTGGCTTTTTCATAGCTCAAGCCGGACGGTCCAGATCCTAAGGCGGATAGTGCCTCATCTGAGGTAAGGGTGTGCCAGGATGTCATCGCAATCTCTCTACGCAGGATACTGAAAAATACGTTGATTGCAGAAATACTTTGTCCTAAGCATTCATCATAAGGTCGATACCTTTAAATATAACAAACTAAAATTATTAATATTTATTGGGGTGTCGACTCATGGGAGCGGGTTATAATTGGGCTGGAGATACGATAGTTAGAGATACCGTCATGTGGGATAAGAGGGCTGTCCTGGGTCATTCCAGCGTTTACATTCCTACTGATATCCGACAGTGGCTGTCTTCCACAGAGAGCGAGGTGATACAAAGGACCCTGCAGGAGATCGGCCTGCCTGCTGCTCGGGAGGCAGGTTCATTCGACCTTCGTGCCTGGCGGATTTGGGATTATGTGGCCAGGTCAGTGGAGTATGTAACTGACAAAAGGGCCTCAGGACTTGAGGACTTCTGGCTCTTCCCAGAGGAGACGCTAATGCTGCACAAGGGCGACTGTGAGGACACATCTTTCCTCCTGGCAACGCTCATGCTGGCAAGTGGCATATCCGAGCACTGTGTGCGCGTCGTTTTGGGAAAGATCAGCTCTCCGGAGGGAGCCTTTGGCCATGCTTGGGTGGTCTACCAGAACGAGACTGGGACGTGGTGCCTGCTAGAATCCACTCTGGATGCCGTTCCTTCCCAGCTAGTGCCTGCCGATCCCTTCACCCAGCCGAGCAATCAGTATCAGTACCAGCCACAATTCTGTCTGAATGCTTCCCATCTATGGTCTATGACTCAGGTGAAAGTCCAGATGGCTGATTGGGTAAAGTTGCGGACAGGAACAAAGAAGGCGAAGCTGGGATGCCACTAACGTAGGAGGTAGAGAAGGCATGCCTCCTTTCGAGGAGCGGGACGAGTCGTGCCTCTTTTGGGAAGAAGTCACTGATTGCGCAAGTCTAAAATATTAAGAATGAACAAAACATAACAAATGACTTTAGCAGATGGGAGATGCCATTTTCATTTGGGCCAGAGAAAAGAGATAGAGTCAATTGTAGCCCCTTTTTTGAAAGATAGACAAAAACTTGCAGATGAAGCTGTAAAAGAGTATAAGCTCGCAAAGGACGAATACAAAGCCGTCATAAAAATATACAATGAGATCGATAAAACAAAATTCTCTCCTAGGGAAAATAGTGATAATCTCATTAAGCTTTCTTGGGCATATCATGAGCTTGGTTATATTTATTTTATTGAAAAATCTTACCTTTCTGCAGAAGAAAATTTTAAAAGCTCTATTCGAACATTGAACCTCATACCAGAACAGGAGATAAGGCGTCTAAAGGATGATAATGAGCTTCCCATATCTTGGTTCTTAAACGACTTGGGATACCTTTACTTTGAATGGGAAAAATATGATGAGGCAATAGAGCAATACAATAAAGTAATTGAAGAGGATCCTGAAAATGGATACTCACAATTTTATTGCAGCTTAGCGTATTATCAAAAAAGCGACCTTGATTCAGCAGCCAGATTCTTGAAAAGCGCTCTGCAGATATTTGATCGAAAGATAAGTCGGGTCAAAGATCAAACTCAAGCCCTGGGTCATTTAAATGAATCATTAAAATTATTTATTGAAGCAAAGGACAAAATAGACGCTTTAAAGACGCTCAAAGGGTCCATGGATGCTTTTGAGAAGCATTTTGAGAGGGACCAAATGAAAAGAATCGCAGATTTTGATAAAAATAAGGCAATCATCATGAATTGCGATAAAGGAAGTATAACGATCTTCAATGATAACAATAAATGCAAAGCCATAATCGAACTGTCAAAAAATCTCAGATACAATCTCACAGAATTTCACAAGACTGCCTCCCTATCTTCGATCTCAGACCAGTTCAAGTTAGCAAAAGCATCTATTCTTACAAACGTCGGAAGAATTGAGACTGATAGAGAGAATTATTTACATGCTGAGTATATATTTAATGAGGCACGTGGGATATACGGCGAGCTAAAGCCTTATTTTGATGCAGGAATCACCACGATGAGCCAATATAAAGAGTGGAAAAACATTTCTGCGCTACATAATAATATTGGTATACTATTATATAAAACAGATCGCATTGACGAAGCAAGAAAGGAATTCAACATCGCATTACGCTATTTAGAGTCGGCCAGGGTCTACAATAACCTTGGCAACACATATTTTAAGAAAAGTGATAAAGTAAAGGCCACAGAGTGCTATCTAGATGCATTGGAGATCAACCCTAGACTGAAAGAGGCTAAAGAGAATTTGAGGATGCTGAAAGAAGACAAAGAAAAAACAGCTAATTGGTGGGAATGGTGGTTCAATAGCCAATCAAAAGGCAAATTTATAACAGGATTAGTCTTGATTTTTATGTTTCTCTCTGTGATCATAACTGTGTTTATACCATTGAATGCCATTATACCATCGTATGCCAAAATTGATTGGAGTCTGAACGATTCAGAGGAGAAAACAACAGTTATCACAACTCCAATCATAGAAATTACTCCAGCGATCGGCTCAGGATTCAATGAGTCCTCAACAATCGTCGTAGACACAGAAACAAATAAAGTCACAAACGATACAAAAGTAACAACTACAGTGGAGACCACGGGAACAAATCCAACGAAGACGGAGACGACAAAAACCACATCAAAACAGATAGATGTAAGTCCTGAAACGAAATTGTTATTTGCAGCATTAATACTATTCGCATTGATCCACCCACAGATCAAGGGATTTTCAGCCGGATCTGTCAAGTTCGATTTGGAGCCCATCGTCGCAAGCAAGGGTGCAGCATCTCTCCAATGTGCCTGGTAAATATGGCAGGTAGAGGCATTGGATGCAGCTTGTGATCAACACCTACGGCGCGTATCATCGCAAGAGCGGGAACTGCTTTCTTGTGAAAAGAGATGAGAAGAGCTCTGAGATAGCTGCAGGCAAGGTTAACAGCATCACTATCACGACGGCTGCTTATGTCACGACAGATGCCATCAAGCTGGCAGTCGACAACAACATAGACCCTAAGCTCCCCACAATTTAGGCATATTCAAACATTTTCAGTTATCTTCGACTGTGGCATCCTGAAATTATTTTGCGTCCGTCCTAGTTTTATATCCTGCATTCCGCATTAACGGTCCACTGTCCAAAGAGATAATTTCCAAATTATAGGCAATATTTTTTAATAAGATCGCCATCTTGAATGCGGAAGCCTACTCTAAAATGGGTGTTCTTATTGTTTGATGGCGTGACTGAAGTGAACGTAAGAGTCGCGGGCGTTGTACATCGAAAAATGATGTTTTTGACCGATGTGCTCAAATTGATACTCCGACTGTTGGGGCCAGAATGCAAAAAATATTATGACGGAGAATGTTAACGCGAAATGTGGGCTGGAAGGTTTAAATCGCCTGATTCAAGCTGCAAAGGATAGCGCCAGAGGATTCAGATCAACTAAAAATTTCATTATTACTATTTATCTTAGGATAGGTAAACTTCAGTTCAATCTACCCACATAGAATGGCGAGGAGCCCCAAAAAAGGTCATGGACCTTGAGAAGAGGCTTGGAACGCATGTATTCCCTACTGAATGGGAGTTAAGGTTATATAAATTTGCTATGTCTCTCGTACACCCTCTCCACCAATGGCAGAGGAGACACGGAATTCATGTTCAGGCCCAGCTCCTCTGGCCCCAGGCCCAGAGCAATGCCGACGAGCTGCGTCACGTAGAGCACCGGAATTCCTATCTTCTCGCTCCTTTTTTGCTCCAGCGACCTTTGCTTGGCGTCCAGCATGAAGTGGCAGAGCGGGCACACAGTCACTATAACCTCTGCCCCTGCTCTCTTTGCCTCTGACAAAATCATGAAGGCCGTATCCTCTGCAGCCTTCTCCTGGGGCATGAATATCGGCCCGCCACAGCAAAATGTCTTGAGACGGAAGTCCAGAGGCTCGGCATGAAGGGTTTTGAGCAGCCTCTCCAGGAGCATAGGGAACTCTGGGCTGTCCACCCCACGCGGTCGCGTCAGGAGGCAGCCGTAGTAGGGTGCGACCTTCAGGTCCTTGAGGGGTATCGATATCACATCGTCATCCTTCGCAAGGGTCTCCAATATGACATCAAGGGCGTGCCTGATCTCTGCCCCACCATATTTTTTGGTCAGGACTGCGTTCACCCTGGCCCTTGTCTCCGGCTCTTCCAGACGCTCGACAGCCGCTCGCAGGTTGCTATAGCAGATGGAGCATGGGGTCATGATGGCAAGGTCAGTTTGAGCCATGTTGCGAGCAGCCAGGCCAACTGCGACCAGCTCATTGGACACATGCGTAGCTCCGCAGCAGTTCCAGTCCTCAAGCTCCTCCAGCGCAATTCCCAGCGCCGAGCAGACCGCCCTGGTGGAAGCGTCCATCTCTCTTCCTGTCGATCTGGAAACGCAACCAGGATAGTAGGCCAGCCTCATTTGCCAAGCTCCTCCATGATCCTCTTCACCTCATCTCGTCCTTGGATCTTCTCCACTCCAAGGCCCAATTTTCCTTTAGGCATCAGCTCCAGGCCCATCTCCATTGACTGCACCATGCCCTGGGGATAGACCAGCAGGAACTCGCCTGTCAGAGGAAGTTCGGAGATCCTGCCATACTCCCTGATCTGCTTGGAAAAGATCTGCTCGTAGGCGGCATCCTTGGTCTTGATGCCCTCTTTTTCAGCCAGGTCTTTGCAGGCAGATACAACTGCTTTGGGACGGATGCCTCGCGGGCAGCGCACAGTGCAAAGGAGGCAGGATGTGCAAAGCCAGATAGTATCGTTCATCAGGGCCTCATCTCTCTTGCCCTCCAAGCAGAGCTTGATAAGCTTGCGAATGCTTGGATTCATGAGATGAGCAGTGGGACAGCTGGCAGAACATGTGCCGCACTGAATGCAGGTTTGTACCTCGCCTCCGGCCATCCGCAGGATGGTCTGCCTGAAGCCTTCATCAAGATCAAAAGACATCTTATTTCCCTCTCCTGGCAGCAGCATCTCCCTCGGACTTGTCCTTATGCAGTCGCTGCACGATCTTCTCTGCCGCCTGAACTGGCAACTCGCGCTCGAGGATCTGCCTCACCTTCGGCTTCTTGAGCACTGTCTCCAGGGGGCTCAGCGCTTCATCCACCATCTTCAAAAGCTCTGGATCAATCTCGATCTTCTCGGGTGCTGGCAGAGGCACCTTCTCGATTGCAGGTGGATAGACGGTCTTGCTCACATCTGGAATCTTTCGCTCGCCCGTCATTATGGTCGATATCGCTTCCTTCCATTCCTCTGCCCAAGGAGTATCCTTGACCTCGGTGTGCTGCACGCCTGACCTTTGCACGTCTATTGCAGACACTGGACAGGCAAGCTCGCAGGCCCCGCACAGGATGCATTGATCCTTTACTGGCGCCGCTTTTCCCCGCTCGTCCACGTACCAGCACTTGGCAGGACAGACGTTGAAGCATGCCTGGCAGCCCAATGGATCGCAGCGCACCAGGTTCTTCTCTATGAGCCTGATCTCGCCCTCGAAGGGCCTCTTCACATCCATGGCCTCGTATGGACAGACTTGGGCGCNCCTGCCGCAGCCGATACACAGCTCCTTGTCAATCTCAATCTTGCCCTCGAACTTCAGTTCCTCTGCCAGCGGCTCGCCTTCCACAAGGATTGCGTCCTCGGGGCAGAGCGGCACACAAAGGCCACAGTAGTCGCACAGTTCCTCGTCCACAAGCAACTGCTCATAGGGCACGAGATTGCGGGGGTCTTTTTCCTTCTCGCCCTTGTCAACTAGAAGAAACGCCTTGCAAAATCTTGCACAGCGGCCGCAGAGGTTGCATTTTTCCCGATCGATCTCGATCTTTCCAATAATGCCTGCACGCAGTGGCCCGAAATCCTCGCGGGCCTTGTTGAATGTGACTTTTATTGCACCTGTGGGACAAGTCGGCTCGCAGAGAATGCATGGCAGGCACTTCTGGTTGGGGACAGCCTCAGCCACGAGCTTTGGATACTCCTCTTGGGCCCTGAAATCCCTGATCTTGTCCATCTCTATGCAGAGGCTGCCTTTGCAGCCGTCTCCTCGATTACCGTCATCTCGGGCTTCTCTTCGACTGTCATCTTGAACGCCTTCAGAGGGCAGAAGTTGACACACATGCCACAAAAGACGCAAGCATCCAGATCGATTAGCACTGGCGGGGCATCCAAGCCCTTAGCAATCTCCTGCAGCGGCCCCTCCTGCAATGCCTTCTTGGGACAGATCGCAATGCATATGGAGCAGCCAGCGCATTTTTTGTAATCGTAATCCAAAACCTTTTCTGTCGTCTTTGTCCTCTGCTTGGCAATGATGTGGGAGCCCTCAACATCCATCTCCTTCTCGATCTCCATCATTGTGCAAAAGCCTCCCCTTAGGTTTTTTTAACTCCCTTTAGCTCCGATCCAATGGGGCCCATGGCCTTCAGCTCGTCTATGAACTCCCTGAGTTCTTTGGCGTAGATCTCGCCCTCGCTTGCCGCACACCAGACGATCTTCACCCTTCCAGGGTCTATGCCGATCTTTCCCAAAACCTCCTTCAGCACATTTACCCTCTGAAGCGCCTGGTAATTGCCATCGCGATAGTGACACTCGCCCAAACGGCAGCCTGCGATCAGCACTCCGTCAGCTCCGCGACGCAATGCCTCCAGCACAAAGCTCGGGTCGACCCTCGCAGAGCACATCACGCGGATGTTGCGGGCATTTGTCGGATACTGGATTCGTGAGGTTCCTGCAAGGTCGGCTGCGCCATAGCTGCACCAGTTGCAGAGGAATGCTACAATCAGCGGGAACTCTCTTTTCTCCTCTGTCGCAGCCCTGACCTGGGCCATGATCTGCTTGTCTGAGAACAGGCGCATCTTTATGGCATCGGTCGGGCATGCAGCTGCACACGAGCCGCAGCCCTTGCATGCAGCCTCATCTACGTAGGCAGGGCTCTTCACCGATATTGCCTTCTGGGGGCAGACGTCCACACAAAGCTTGCACCTGACGCAGAGATCCGGGTCCACATAAGCTGAGGTCGGCTCAAGCTCCAGCTCTCCCCCATGCAGAAGCTTGATGGCTTTGGCCGCAGCAGCGCTCCCCTGAGCGATCGATAATGGAATCTCCTTCGGGCCAGAGGCGCAGCCTGCGATGAAGACTCCGTCGATGTGCGCTTCCACTGGCCTCATCTTGGGATGGGCAATCTCAAAGAATCTATCTGGCCTGCGAGACAGTCCCAGAAGGTTGCCAAGCACATCTGCATTCTGATCGGGCTCAAGGCCGATTGAGAGGACTGCCATGTCGTACCTGATGCGCTTCACCTCGCAGCTTTGCGTGTCCTCGAAGATCAGGTAAATGTCTCCATCCACCTGATCTATGCGGGAGACGCGGGCGCGTACGAAGTTGACGCCGAGCTTTTGAGCCCGAACATAGAATTCTTCATAGCCCTCGCCTGCAGCCCTGATGTCTATGTAGTAGATGGTAACATCGGTGTCAGGATATTTTTCCTTGATCAGTTGCGCATTCTTCAGGGAGGCCATGCAGCAGATGCGAGAGCAATAGATGTTTCCCACCGTCGCGTCGCGCGATCCCACGCACTGCAAGAAGGCTATTGATCTGGCGATCTGGCCTGTGCTCGGCCGCACGACCTCGCCCTTAGTCGGGCCTGAGGCGTTGAGCATCCTTTCCATCTGCAGCGTGGTGACCACGTCTTTGTACCTGCCAAAGCCGAACTCCTCTTTGCGAGCAGCGTCGAAGGGCTGCCAGCCTGTGGCAACGACTATGGCTCCTACGTTCAATTTAAATGTCTCTGCCTCTTGATCGAGCCTCACAGCCTTTGCAGGACAGGCTTCAACGCATCGGGCACAGCCGATGCAAGCCTTGGGATCCACACAGGCGACCAGCGGCACTGCCTGGGGATATGGCACAAAGATAGCTTTTCGCTTGCCAATGCCGAAATCATACTCGCTTGGCACCTCTACAGGACAGACGGCTGAGCATTCGTTGATGCAGCCTTTGCAGAGCTTCTCGTCAACATAGCGCGCTCTGCGGTGGCCTGTGACTGTGAAGTTGCCGACGCTTCCCTCGATCCCAAGAATCTCGGCATAAGTGATTAGAGCGATATTGGGATGGTTGAAGACCTCTGACATCTTTGGACCCAGGACGCAGATGGAGCAGTCGTTGGTGGGAAAGACGTCCGTGAGCAGCGCCATGTAGCCGCCGATGGTGGGCCTGCGTTCGACCAGGAAGACATGCAGTCCGGCATCGGCCAGGTCGAGGGCAGCCGCAATTCCAGCCACGCCTCCACCGACGACCAGCACGTCCTTGCTGACGGGTATGCTCTCAGGCTCCAGAGGCGAAAGCAGCGCAGCCTTGGCGACAGCCATGCGTATCAGATCTTTGGCCTTCTGAGTGGCCATGGCAGGCTGATCCATGTGCACCCAGGAGCACTGCTCGCGGATGTTGGCCATCTCCAGCATGTAGGGATTCAGACCGGCCTTGGAGATGGCTCTGCGAAAAGTGGGCTCGTGCAGTCGCGGCGAGCAGGCGGCGACGACGACGCGGTCGAGCTTGAGTTCAGCGATATCCTTCTGGATCTGCTCCTGGCCGATATCTGAGCAGGAAAACTGCAAGTCTCTGGCCACGACCACATCCGGCAGCCTCTCAGCAAAAGTCCTTAGCTCCTCCATATCCAAGACGCCGGCAATGTTCAGACCGCAGTGACAGACGTAAACACCGATTGGCATGAGACTTCAGGATCTACAATCTCGTTGTATCACTTAAAGCTATGCAAAGGGGATTGTGAACTCCTCACACTCCCTGAAGTAGGCACATGCCGCCCAGCAATAAAGACCAAACAGCCTTCTCTGCCTATTATGGGGATTTGGTAGCTCATTTTATTTTTCGGCTATTCGTGCGTGAGCATCCCGATCATCAGCGTTTACATGGGAGATGGCGAGGATTTTGGCCCTGCTCTCATCTTAAACGCCAAGGGCATTGATGGCCTCGATCAGTTCTTTGAAGGCTTCGACTTCAATGTCCAATACCTCTCGTGCATTCATGGAGATGCTCATCTCTCCGTCGACTGTGAGCATATCCGGACCCCTGACCACGAGCCTTCTCCTGCCGTCGCGACTGAGGATCTTCGTTATCTCCTTATCGTGGGCCAGGGTGCGGCCCGGAATGATGACGGTGTCCTTGACCTGGGCAAGGTCCAATTCCAGAAAATCCTCAATGGTGATCAAGCATCCGACGTCCTTTGATGTCGCGACCACATTTACATCTTCGCCAAGTTGTTGAAAGATGGCTTCTAGCATGGGCTGGGCCACGCTGCTGGTGATGACCGTGGCGCCTCTTCTCAAAGCTGGCAGCCTATGAATCTCTTCCGGGTGCGCTGCCAGGGCGAATGGGGCGCCTGTGGCAGGGTCCCAAAGAGGAGTTCCCGTTACCCGGAAGCTATGCCGGCTTGCGGTCTCTGAGACGATTCTTTTGAACTCTTCAAGTGTGTGGGGCGTCACTCCAGGGATTATGGGCTCATTTCCCAAGATCAAGCCCTGCTCGCGGATGTTGGCGAATCTCATGAGGATCAGCCCCTTCGCACCCATCTCCTCCAGGTCGCAACAGGTCTTCTCCAGCTCTGGGCCGTCGTTGACGCCCGGGATCAACACAGCAGCACAATAAACATCGCAGCTTTCGCAGAAGATCTTGAGGTTGGAGAGTGCCACCTCCGGATGCCTATCGCCCATGTACTTACGTCGCATCTCTGGCCTTGTAGAGAAGACTGTAAAGGAGACCTCTCGAACTCCCGCCTCCACCAGAGCCTCAGCTTCATTTTCCCGCGTAAAGCCCTTGCCACTGGTATACCCCAGGTGGATGGGAACGAATCCCTGACCCACCATCTTTGCCAGGGGCAAGAGCTCTGGGTAGCAGCTCAGGTCTCCGCCGCCGCTGATGGTGACCTTGTCAGGTATGGAGCCATAGGCCTTCTGTGCCACCTCGAAGACGACCAGATCCATGGGCTTGAAGCCTGGGTAGCCTTCAACGATGGCGCGGGAGCAATAGTCGCAGCCCTTCTTAAAAGGCATGCAAAACTTGCAGCCGAAGGGCTGTATGCTCTTCACCCCCCTGAAATAGCAGTAGCTGCAAAAGCCTCTGCAGTCCAGCCCCGGCCTTCCACCGACGTCGGCGAGAATCTCCATGCTGAATTTGGAATCTTGCAGAGGGTAAATAGGTTTTGGGCTATCTGATGAGATTTAGGGAGATGATGCAGTAAATCAGAAATAAAAGAGTGCCTTCTAGGCGTGTGATACTGTTATTAATGGACATGAAACCCAGAAGGATTGAGAGCAGGGTCATGGCAGGCAGGGTTGCATAGAGAAAGGAGCTATCCACAGAGACCACGCCGAATAAGGAACTGCTGCCCAATATTATCAGGGAATTGAATGTATTTGAGCCGAGAACGTTGCCCATTGCAATCTCAGCTCTTCCACCTCTGGCTGCTGTCACGGTAGTGGCGATCTCCGGCAGAGAAGTTCCCAGAGCAACAAAGAAGAAGGCTATTTGCGATTCACTCAAGCCCAGGCTGTCTGATATGGCGATTGTGGAGGAGACCAGATATCTGGCGCCGATGTAGAGCAGTGCCAATCCCAGAACAAAGCCCAGCAGGTACCTGAAGTCAAACCCTTCATTCGTTGTATCATCTGGTTCGCGATGCTGGAAGATCTCGTGATAAATAAAAGCCAAATACATCGCTATCATTAGTAGGCCTTCAACCCATGTTATGCGAAGGTCTATGAATACAACGAATGTAGCAACTACTGAGGCGAGCAGAAAGGGTATATCGATGTCCGTTATCTGTCTGCTTACATAAATGGGATAAAGAATGCTGGCCAATCCCAGCGCCAGGCCTATGTTGGCCACATTGGAGCCCAAAGCGTTGCCTACCACAATGCTCGGATGGCCAGATAGCATGGCGATGATGGATGATGCCATCTCAGGCAGGGATGTTCCAAAGGCAACGATGGTCGCTCCGATAACGAATTCCGAGACCCCGGCTGCTCTCGCTATCTGTCGGGCACTATCGGTAAGGAGCTTTGCACCCAAGAAAAGGGCCAGGAGGCTCAGGAAAAATATGAGGTATTCCAGCATCAAAGCACACCTTTTGAGGCTCATACCATAATAATCTATCTAGATATATTGCTTATGTTGGCCACCATTGAATGCAGTTTAATGACATGTCATCGGATAGGAAATGATATATACATCCTTGAATACATACTTAAGTTAAAGTATTAAATCCCGGGTTAGCAGGCCACCCAGAGGTCCTGAGCATCGCTAAGAGTCTACAGGAATCCAAGCAAATGGAGGTAACCTTTGTACATCAAAGAGGTTGAGCTTAAGAATTTCAAATCCTTTGGGAAGAACATCAGGGTTCCTCTGAAGAACGACTTCGTGACGATCACTGGCCCTAACGGTAGCGGCAAGTCTAATGTCGTCGATGCCCTGCTATTTGCACTTTGCCTCTCCAGTTCACGGGCCATGCGTGCCGAGAGGCTTCCTGACCTGATTTACCGTGGAGAGGGCGGCAAGAACCCGGACTATGCCCAGGTCACAGTTCGACTGGATAACACGAGTCGCCATTTTCCTTTGGACCAGGACATCATCGAAGTCTCAAGGAAGATCAAGGTAAACCACGATAAATATGCTTCATCTTATTATTTTAATGGAAAGGCCTGCAGCCAGGCGGAACTTCAGGATCAGCTCTCCAAGGCGGGCATCACCCCTGAGAGCTACAACATAGTCATGCAGGGCGATGTGACTCGCATCATCGAGATGACGCCTGTGGAACGGCGCAAGATCGTGGATGAGATCGCAGGCGTCTCTGAGTTCGACGAGAAGAAAAAGAAGGCGATGGATGAGCTGGATGTAGTGCGCGAGCGCATCGCAAGGGTGGACGTCATCCTCGAGGAGGTGAGCATGCAGCTTGCCAGGTTGAAGGAAGAACGCGACAAAGCCCTCTCCTACCAGGCTCACCGCGAGGAATTGAGAAGGCAGGAGGCTTTTTTGCTGCTGGCCAGGCTGAAGGAAGCGTCCACTGAGCTCTCCGGACTGGAGGATGAGGTTCGCACCCTCAAAGCCAAGAGAGAAGACCTTCTGCATAGGTCGGAGAGCAAGAAGGCAAAGCTTGCTGCCCTAGATGAGCGACTGCAAAATCTCAGCTCAATGATCACTCACAAGGGGGAGGATGAGCAGATTGAGGTGAAGCGCAGGATCGAGGAGCTGAAAGGAGAGATAGCTCGCGAGGCCAGCAGGAGAGAGATGGCCGAGATGGCCATTGCTGAGGCAGAGGGACAGCAGAAGACCTGCTTCATTCAGATCGGAGACCTAAACCAGGAACTGGAGGAGCTGGCGGAGATGGTGAGGGACGCCAGTTTGCGCGGGGCGAGCCTGAAGGGTGAACTGGACGACCAGATGGAGACGCTCTCCATGGCCCAGGAAAAGCTCGCCTTGGCCGATGCCAAGTACTCTCTTTTAAGGGATGAGCTTTCAGGGGCGCGTGCCCTACGGGAGGAGGAAAAAGCAAAACTGGGCGATCTGGTAAGGGAGAGAGACAGGCTGCTGGATGCTACGCGACGCTGCGATCTGGAGAGGAAGGAGCTCTCCGAGGGCATCAAGGAGGCTATGGATGCTTTGGGCACCGCAGACCAGGAATCAGAGCAGCTCAGGACAGAGCTGGCAGCTCTGAATGGCAAGGCCATGGAGCAGGAACGCGACAGGGACGACCTGGAAGCGGGCAGATTACGTCTTCGCAGGGAGATTGCCGAGGCTGAAAGAGAGTTACAGCGGCTTCAAAGCGAGTATGCCCGTGCCGACGGCCGTCTGAGGGCAACGGAGGACAAGGCAGGCTACAGCAGGGCAGTGGATGCGGTCAGATCTGCCATGAAAAGGCAGATGCTGCAGGGTCTCTTTGGAACTGTAGCGGAGCTTGGAAATGTAGGTTCACGCTATTCTGCCGCCCTCGAAGTAGCAGCAGGAGGGCGAATGCAAAGCATCGTCGCAGCCACTGATGCAGATGCTGCTTATGCCATCGAATACCTGAAGAGGTCTCAGATAGGCAGGGCAACCTTTCTGCCCCTCAACAAGCTGGATCGGGGCAGCCTCCCTTCCAAGCCAAACCATCCTGGGGTCGTTGACTTCGCCCTGAACCTCGTTGACTTCGACCCCAAGTTCATGCCTGCCTTCTGGTACGTCTTCCGGGACACTTTGGTTGTGGAGAGCCTGAATCATGCCAGGCAGCTCATGGGCAGATATCGGATGGTAACGCTGGATGGAGATCTCGTTGAGAGGTCTGGAGCCATGACCGGCGGTCACTTTAGGTCGAAGATGAAGTTCGCAGCTGAAGAAGAGAGAAAGTTGAAAGAGCTGTCCGAGAGGATCGCATCGGCGGAGTCTGGGCGCAACACACATCTTGACAAGTTGGATCGAGTCGAGGAGCAGATCGCGCGCATTACCAGGGAGGTAGAAGAGCTGAACAAGGCAATATCCAAGAAGACCTTCCAGCTCGACGAGCTCGCAGCCTCCAAGCCCAGGCTGCAGAAGTCCATTCAGGAGAGGCGAGAGCGGCTGGTGCAGATGGAGAGAGAGTCTTTGACCTTCAAAGAGCAGCTCGATCAGCTCGATGTGGAGATCAAAAAGACCGAGGACGTCTTGGATGAGGTGCAGCAGAAGATCGAGAGGCTCGAGGTCGATCTTTCGGGCTCTGAGATTCCAGAACTGAACAAAAAAGCCGACGGCGCGCAGATGGAGATCAAGCGTCTCCATGAGAGGCTGGCAGGCATAGACGCCGAGATCCTCAAGTATAAGCTTCGGGAGGAGAGTGGCCAGGAGAAGCTGTTGGAGCTTCAGGCTCGAAGGGAGGCTCTGGATGCGCAGAAGATGGATGCTCTGCAGCGCAAAGACGCAGCTGCAGCAGAGATTCTGTCTTTGGAAGAGCAGCTCAAAGCTTCACAGGAGCGCGAGGCTGAGATAGAGGTTGAGCTGCACGGCCTGAAGGGCGAGAGAGGTGAGCTGCTGGAGGTCATCCTCAGCCTTCAAAGGGATGTGGATCAGGCAGAGCGGGAGATGGACAGAATCGATGCCAGACTTTCGGCCACGCTCTCAGCCAGAGACGCCATACAGCTAAGGGTAAGCGGCCTGCGCACAGAGATCGAGTCGTGTGGCGTGGACTGCACAGAAGAGCCACCACAGAGCGAGACGGTGGCAGAGAAGATCCAGGCCCTGGAAAAGGCCATGTTGGACCTTGAGCCCGTGAACATGCTGGCAATCGAGGAGTACGATCATGTCAAGATGCGGCACGACATATTGCAGCAGAGACGGACGACTCTGAGCGATGAGCGCGAGGCCATCATCGACAAGCTGGAAAAATATGATCAGATGAAGAGAGATGCATTCCTTGCCAGCTTCACAGAGATCAACAAGAACTTCAAGCAGATCTTCCATGAGCTCTCCAATGGCGACGGCGACTTGATCCTGGAAAATCCCGAGGACCCACTTTCAGGAGGCATGAGCATCAAGGCCAGGCCTGCAGGCAAGCCCTTCCACCGTCTGGAGGCCATGTCAGGGGGCGAGAAGAGCCTGACCGCCCTCTCCTTCATATTCTCCATCCAGATGTACCGGCCAGCGCCCTTCTATGCTATGGACGAGATCGATATGTTTCTGGATGGGGCCAATGTGGAGCGCGTGGCCAAGCTGATAGGGAAGATCTCCAACAGGGCCCAGTTCATAGTAGTATCCTTGCGAAAGCCCATGATCATGCAGTCGAAGTTTACCCTGGGCGTAACCATGCAGGAGGACAACCTGTCCACTGTGACTGGCATTTGTACCAGCTAGAGGCGACCTTGACAGAAGATCCATCCACACTGGACGGCACTCGAAAAGGCCATGATGAGTTCGAGTTTGGCGAGCCTGCGGAAGTTCTGGTGGAGCTTGCCAAGCGAGGCGAGATCGACCCATGGGAGATCGACATTGCTCAAACCACTGAGAAGTTCCTGCAGTACATCGATTCTCTGCAGAAGCGTGACCTGAGGATCCCTGCCAGAACGCTGCTTTACGCTAGCATCCTTTTGCGCATGAAGTCCGACTCGCTGGAAGGGCAAACGGAGGAAGCTTGCGAGCAAGTGCCGGAAGAGCTGGAACCGCCAGAAGCTTTGCAGGTCGATGCGCTTCCCCAGCCGCCCGTGAGACGGCACACCAAGCGGCCCGTAACCCTGGATGAGCTCATCGCAGAGCTGAAGAAGGCGGAGATGGTAGGCCGCAGGAAGGCGATGCGGGAGAGGTGGCCGAGCGCTGAGGAGAAGGCTCTGGATCTCTCTCATGATGAGGGGATTGAAGACCGGATTCGCGCGCTAGGACCTATACTGGATGACATGTTTGTTGGAAGAAAGAAGGTCTTGTTCAGGGACATAAACAGCAAGAGCGAGGACGGAGTTACCAATTACATCTCATTGCTGTTTATGGCACACAGAAAACAGGTATGGCTGGAGCAGGAAGAGATATTCGGGGATCTGTACATCAGCAGGCATCCGTAAAGTTCTGGCAAAATTGTTATGGATGATGTCAGGCGTAAATTAGCCTCTCGGTGCCTTGAATTTGATGCACCCAATAATAATTTAACCAAAATTGTTATTAAGAATAATGTTGTAACTATGTTGCTGTATTATTAACCAATCAAAGGAGGGATTGAAATGAATAATAGAACATTACTGATATCGGCAGTCTCATCGCTGTTATTGCTGGTACTCCTGGGCACATTTGCTGCATCGGGAGCAGACTATCCCCTGACCATTACAGACTCAGCAGGAAGAGAGATCACTTTCACAGTGCCAGTGGAACGTGTGATAGTGCTCAACTCAGATGCTGCTGAGGCAGTGACGATGCTTGGTGCAACGGACAAGGTCGTCGGGGTCTCAGATACAGTGACGAAAAAAGGCTACTACTTCCCGCAGCTCAAAAAGAAGCAGAGCATTGGCAAGTGGAACCAACCGGATTATGAGATGATAGGTGAGATCGCGAAGGGTGGCGAAGAGAGCATCAAGCCAGACATCATAGTGATTGGCTACAGCTATCCAGACAAGCCCTACGGCATCTATGCAGTTGAGAAGGGATTGAAGCCCTTCCAGAATATCCAGGCAGTAGCTCTGGACTTTTACAAGGCTGAGAACATGACCCGCGAGATTGAGATCCTGGGCAAGATCCTGAACAAAGAGGACGCAGCTCAGGATTATATCAACTGGTATGATAGCAAGATCTCCGATGTGGAGCAGGCTGTCAAAGACCAGAACAAGCCCAAGGTTTATGCTGAGTGGAGCTCTACAGCAGGTGATCTTTCAACCCTAGGCTCAGGTTCGGGCTTTGATCAGGTTTTGAGCAAGGCCAATGGATACAATATTGCCAAGAAGTTAAATGATGCATATCCTAAAGTAGGCTGGGAGTGGGTCATATCTCAAAATCCAGAAGTTATAATCAAGAGGCAGACTCAATCATCGACCCAAACACAGATCGGCTGGCAGAAAGGGCCATCTTCGGACACAGTCTCTCTTGAAAATGTGAGAAATGAGATCCTGTCCCGCTCAGGCGCAAGCGGTATCTCTGCGGTCAAGGCGAACAAAGTTTACATAATGGACTGGGATGTTCTGAACGGCCTGGATCAGGTCGTGGGCATCACCTATTTGGCAAAACTGCTCCATCCCAGCGTTGATCTTGACCCAATTAGCGTTCATAAGGAATACCTGAAGCGTCTGGGCCTTGAATATCCAGAGGGAAGGACCTTCGTATACCCGGAGCTGCCCAGCAAGTAGCGGCTCTGGAAGCAATTTTTTTCACATCAGAGGCTTTCGTACACTTTTTGGATGGTCCTCTCGTTCATCTCCCAGAACCTGTAGTCCTCCTCTCCGAGCTTCTCTGGTTCTCGCTCAAGGCTCTCCAATATCGCGCCCTTCAATTCTGTGCTCTTCACAACCACTAAGTTCTTTCTTTGCTCTTCTGCTGTCACGCCAGAGGCAACTACGATCTTTCCAAGTGCCAGGTACTCGTTGAGCTTCCAGACACTTTTTTCAGTCGAGTACGCAGTCAGAGCATTCTCCTCTCTTGGTATCAGGCAGAGCCCTGCTCTCCTCAAAATGGCTGCGATCCTATCGTGCGGCTGCCAGCCAAGCACCCTCACATTCGCGGGCTTTCTCCAGAGGTACCACTGGGCAAACGGCCCGCCGCCTATTATCCAAAACTCCTGTTCGGGCATGGCTCTTGCAGCCTCCAGAAGTTGTTCTATCCCTTCTTGGGTGCAGATCCTTCCTATGAATACTATCGGCTCTCTTCCGGGCGCAACTGTCCATTCCAGGCCATCTGAGTCGGCCTTCGTCTCTGAGAAAGAGCGAGATGGATAGTTGGGAATCACATGCACCTCTTTTTCTGGTGCATACTCCAACACCTTCCGCTTCAGCGGAGCATTTACTGTTGTGATGATGTCCGCACACCCAGCCAGCTCTCTCTCGAAGTGCTCAGCGAATGCTCTGCCGGGCGCTCCAAAGGTCTGCTCAACCTCGATGCCCCAGGGGGATCTGTAGTCATAGATGAGCTTTCTGAAAGCCTCTCCTCGCAGAGCTGCGAAGCCATGATAGATCACATCGGGAACGTTGAAGATGTGCACGACGTCCGGTTTTCTCTCCCTCGCAATCTTCTTTGCCATGCCGGATATTGTGATCCAGTTCCTGGTTTTAAAAGAGGGAATTATCACCTCATGCCCCTGAGACTGCAAAGTCCTACAGAACATCTTCAGGCGAGTGGTCTTATCCGGCTGGTTGGCCAAGAGCAGTATCTTCAAGATCTTGCTCCTTCAAGCGAACCGGAGGCCAGCATCTCAACCAGCTCTGCTGATTTTGCACTTGCATCCCCTTTTCCGAAAACATCACGCTGCTCCTGTCTCGGCTCAAACTCCCTGGCCAGGCGAATGATCTCATCCTTATCTGGGCCAGCGAGCACATTCCATCCATCCTCAACGGTCTCGACCCATTCAGTCTCGTCCCTCAGTGTGATGCAGGGCACATTCAGCAGATAGGCTTCTTTTTGCACCCCGCCCGAGTCGGTTAGGATCTTTTTTGCATTCTTCTCCAGCAATATCATATCCAGGTAACCAACGGGCTTGATGGCCTGCACACTCCGAGACAGATCTTCCCACATGCCAAACATTCTCAAGTATTTCTCTGCCCGTGGATGGCAGGGAAATACAACGTCCCCCAGCTCTTCCAGCGCTTCGATGATCGCCTTGAACCTCTCCGGATCATCGGTGTTCGATGCCCTGTGGACAGTGGCCAGATAGTATTCTTTGCTCTTCAGTCCGAGGTCTGATAGAATATGTGACCTGATCTCGGCGATCTTCGCGCAGTCCCTCTGGGCGTCCACCATAACGTCGCCCGTCAGATAAACTCTCTTTTGGATGCCCTCTTTTCTCAAGTTCTCCACGGCAGTCCTTGTCGGACAGAGCAGCAGATCTGAGCAGTGGTCCACAAGCACCCTGTTGATCTCTTCGGGCATGCTTCTATCGTAAGATCTGAGACCCGCTTCGATGTGAGCAACCTTTATGTGCAGCTTTGCTGCTGCCAGCGCTCCTGCCAAGGTGGAGTTGGTGTCCCCGAATACCAAAACGACATCTGGTTTCTCCTGTATCAAGACCTCCTCTACCTTCTTTAGCATCTCTCCTGTCTGAAGGCCATGGCTGCCCGAGCCTATGCCCAGGTGATAGTCAGGAGATGGTATGCCCATATCGTCGAAGAAGATCCTGTCCATCTCATAATCATAATGCTGTCCAGTGTGGATTATTACCTCATCGAGCCTCTTTCGTAGCTCTCTTGATACCGGGGCAAGCTTGACGAAGTTCGGCCTGGCTCCTACAACTGATGCTACCATCATCTCGTTGAATCGCCACCCTCAACTGTGAACTTAAGATCAAATGGGTCGAAGATAAGGTCGGACTCTTCTGGCCTGATGTACCTCAGCCCCTTGCTTTTCATCATCTCCTCGGATAGCAAAGGATCAAAAACATAGACGTCCAATCCCTTCTCCGCAAGCAGCCTGGCCAGCGCCAGATTGCGGCTGTGGTAGAATTCCTTCACACCCTCGCGGAAGGTGATGCCCTTGATGCAGATCTTCACCATAGAAAGGGGTTTGTCGACCTTCATGCACTCCAGAAGGATCTTCTCCGCCCAGTACAGGATCATCTCATCGTTGACCTCGCGGGAGGTGCGCAACAGGCGGCAGCGACCGAACTCCTCGCGCCTCTCCATCTCTTTTATCAGGAACCACGGGTAAACTGGTATGCAGTGGCCGCCAACGCCAGTGGATGGCAGATGTATATGGCAGAACTGGTGGTTCGCGTTCTCCCTGGCCTCAAAGAAGTCAACTCCCAACTCCTCGCATATCTTGTAAAGCTCGTTGGCTAAAGCTATGTTCACGTCGCGGTAACAGCCTTCCATCACCTTTATCATCTCGGCAACTCTCGCTGACGAGACCAGATGCAGATTCGAAATGAACTTCGAATAAACCTGGAAGGCTCGAAAGCCGCTTTCTTCATCTGTGCCGCCTATGACTTTTGGAAACTCTCTCAGACGGGAGATGCTGTATCCTGTCATTATCCTCTCAGGCGAGTAGGCCAGGAAGAAATCTGAAGGCTCAAGGCCGCTGGACTCGCAAAGCCATGCTCTGATCCTCGTCTCTGTGGTGCCGGGTGGAAATGTGGTCTCCAGGACAACCAGGTCTCCCTTCTTCAGTATCCTGCCCAAAGATCGAACGGCCTTCTCCATAATGGTGAAGTCGGGGCTATAGCTCTCGTCCACGAAGAGAGGTACTATTACTATAAATGTTCTGCAAGTCTTGGCGTCCTCAAAGCGCGGCGTGGCGATCAGACTCTTGCCGCCATGTAGCATTATCAGCTCTTCTAAGCCCTTCTCCTCGGGGATGGGATTTATCCCCTGGTTTATGCGAACGCAGCGCTCCTTATTCAGGTCCACGCCGATGACCTTGACTCCGCTGTCAGCAGCAACAGCTGCCAGGGGCAGGCCTGCATTGCCAAGGCCGATGATCGCGATAGCATCAGTATTCTCTGCCATCTCAAAAAGCCCTCCCGATCTCTATCACCCTTCCGCATGCAACGCATTTATAAGCGGTTTTGTTTGCATCCTCTCGTACAACATTTTCTAGCCTTCTGCCACAATAGCAGACCCATCCGATCCTCTTGCTGGGATTGCCGAGGACCAATGCATAGGGCGGCACATCCTCTGCAACAGTGGACCCAGCTCCGATCATGGCGTACTCCCCCACGGTTATGCCGCATACAAGCGTTGCGTTTGCCCCGATGCTTGCGCCCCTGCAAACGAGCGTCGAGACCACATGATCCTCATCCCATATGAACGCGCGAGGGTAAAGGTCGTTGGTAAAGGTGGCAGATGGACCAATGAATACATCGTCCTCTATGCGAACGCCCCTGTAGACGGAGACAAAATTCTGGATCTTCACATTATCTCCGATCTCGGCATCAATGTCTATGTAAACGCTCTTTCCCAAATTGCAGTTCTTGCCGATCTTTGAGCCTTTTCGTACATGAGCAAAATGCCATATCTTAGTACCATCTCCAATTGCCTCGCTCTCGACAACTGCGGTTGGGTGTGCATAGTAGTGCTCACTCATCACCTGAGTCCCTTCCTGATCTCCTCGCAGATCACGAGGTTTTTCAGGGCTTCCTTGGGCGTGACTGGAAAGCTCTTGCCGCTTCTGACAGAGTCAAGGAATGTCTTCAGCTCCACTTTCAGCGGCTCTACTTTATTCACCAAAACCTTCTCGATGATGTTCTCCTGCATGTACCTATCGTTTTCAAGGCCCCACTTCCCGGGTTTTCGATAGACATAGACCTCCTGTGTCATGAAATCTCCTTCGGTTGTGAAGTCTTTGGCCTCAACGTAAAAAGATCTGAACTTCTTGGAGGACAGGCGGCTGGCTGAGATGCTGACCACCGAGTCACTAAAGACCGCCATGGCCTCGCAGACGCTCCTGTTTCCTGCGCTGTAAATCTTAAAGTCCTCCTCGCCCTTGAAGAGCACATTGAAGACTATGTCGATGTCATGGATCATCAGGTCCTCGACGACAGAAGCATCTGTGATGCGGCTTGATGTGGGGTTGTGCCTCTTGATGGAGACGTAATCCGGACGGTCAGTGATCTTCTTGATCTCTTCCACAATGGGGTTGAAACGCTCAATGTGTCCGACTCCCACTATGATCTCTTTGCCCCTCAGGAGCCCAAGGAGCTCCTCTCCCTCCTTGACCGTCAGAGTCATTGGCTTTTCAATAAGACAGTTCACGCCTGCGTCTAACGCCATCTTTGCAGTCTCGAAGTGATATTTCGTGGGCACGCAGATGCTGACAGCGTCTACGACCCCCAGAAGCTCTTTTGCAGAGCTGCAGATCGTTGCGAACTCCTTTGTGCGCGCGGCGTTCTCTGCAATTGGGTCGAAGACGTATAAATTCCCAACCCCCTTCAGCTCCGAGTAGATGCGCACATGGTTTTTGCCCATGGCTCCGACGCCGATTACTCCAACGTCCATGCTCACGCCTCAAAGCCGTTTATGGCCCTCACTATGTGCTCAAGATCTTCCTGCTTCAAAGAGGGATGGACTGGTAGGCTCAGGACCCTGCGTGATACATCTTCGGATACGGGACACAATACGTCGGCGTAGCCTAGCTCCCTGTAAAGCGGCTGCTCGTACACAGCCTTCGGATAGTGCACTGCGGATCCGATGCCGTTTGCCTGTAGGTACGCAATGAGCTCTTCGCGTTTTACTGGAAAATCGTCTTCAACCTTTATCGCATACTGGTGATAGACATGCCTAACGTTGTAGGCCCTGAAGGGCGTGGTGATCCCCTCGATATTGATGTTTTTGTCAAGGAACTCGGCATTCCTGATCCTCTTGGCTGTGAAGTCCTCCAGCCTCTTGAGCTGCACCAGGCCGATGGCTCCTTGTATGTTCATCATGCGATAGTTGTAGCCCAATGTCACATGGTTGTACTTTCCGGCATCTCCATGGTTTCGCAGGAGGCGAAGGCGTGCTGCCAGGGAGTCATCGTTCGTGGTTATCATCCCCCCCTCTCCCGTCGTCATATTCTTCGTCGGATAGAATGAGAAGCAGCCTGTGCCAAAGCTGCCAACCTTCTTGCCTTCAAACTCAGCACCGTGGGCTTGGGCACAGTCCTCTACGAGTATCAGATTATTGTCTTCACAGATCTCTTGAACTGCTGAGAGATCGAAGGGCTGGCCGTAGAGGTGAACTCCCACCACGGCTCGTGTTCGAGGAGTTATTCTCTCTTTTAAGTCCTCGGGATCTATATTGAAGGTCCTGGGGTCAACATCTGCAAAAGTAGGCTTGAGGCCCTGGTAAAGGGCGCAGTTGGCTGTGGCGATAAATGTGAATGCGGGCGAGATCACCTCATCGCCAGGACATAGGTCGAAGGCTTTTAGGGCCAGGTCAAGGGCTATGGTGCCGTTGCTCACAGCAACGGAGTGCTTTACACCAATGTACTTTGAGAACTCCTCCTCAAACCGCAGGACGTCCTCGCCCTGGGTGAGCATCCCTGACCGCAGCACATCCTCAGCGGCACGGATCTCCTCGTCGCCAATAACTGGCCTGGCTATTGGAATAATGTCTCTCATCGATATCTCCATTTTACGTTTTCTCTTCATTGAAAAGCCTTATCGTGAATTTCAGCAATTGTGCCGTTCCTTCTGAGAGGCTACCAGTCCCTTCAGCACTGCAGCCGGAAGCCCCCAGTACCCTGACTCGATGACTGTGCCCGTGTAAATGGTAGTATGAATTCCCGTACTCACCGCGTCGCCAATAATCGCACCAAGCTTACGCCTTCCGCTATCCACCCTATCGCCCTTGATGAATGACTTGACTGTGGCCTTGTCGTGCCGCAAGTTGGAGCATATGGTGCCGGCCCCGAAGTTGCAGCACCGTCCGATGACGCTGTCGCCGACATAAGATAGATGTCCGATCTTGGTGCCATCGAAAATAGCGCTGTTTTTTACCTCTACTGCATTGCCTACTCGCACATCATCTCCGATGCATGTGTACGGGCGGATATAGCAGTTCGGACCGATCTTGCAGTTATCGCCGATGATAACAGGCCCCTCAATGTATGCGCCTGCCATGATCTTCGTGTTCTTGCCCACGGATACCTTGCCTTTCAGGGTGGCGCCCGGCTCGACCTCCCCCAAGACACAAGCCTCCATCTCCTTGAGGAGGACCTCGTTGGCTGCAAGGATGTCCCATGGCCTGCCGATCTCGAGCCAGCTGGAGAGCAGGATGATTTTGAGCTTTTCTTTTATGGCAAGCAGGTTCAATCCATCGGTCAGCTCGTACTCGCCGCGCTCGGAGATGGGCGCTGAGCGCAGAGCATCGAAGATGCTCCTTGGAAGAAGATAGATGCCTGCATTGGCCAGGTTCGAGGGGGGCTCCTGGCTCTTCTCAACTACAGATTTGAAGTATCCATCCTCCTCCAAAAAGACGCCATATCTCTTCGGATCATCAACTCTGATGGCAGAGACTGCTGCTTCTTGAGAGATCATCTCCTTCAAAGACTGAACATCTAAAAGCACATCACCATTCAAAACGAGGAACCTGTCGGCTGCCTTGCTCTCTGCCGCCATCAGGGCATGACCTGTACCAAGCTGCTTCTCCTGGACTGCATACTCTATTTTCACGCCAAGACGGCTGCCGTCGCCGAAATGCGATCTTACTGTATTTGCACCGTAGCCCACCACCAATACGAAATTCTCTACTCCAGCAGCATGTGCCCTGATGAGGATATGCTCCAGAAGTGGTTTTCCGGCCACAGGAAGCATCACTTTTGGCAGGTTTTTGGTCAGAGGCCGCATCCTGCTGCCTTCACCTGCGGCCAGAACTATTGCTTGCATGGTGATTACCAGTTCTCTCCTTGGGTGCTTTGTGGAATAAATATGCTTTGTAAAGAAACCAAAAAGGCTTTAGAGAAGCATGCAGGAAGTATGTGTAATGTTGGATGAGTTTGCCCGATACTGCGCCATGCAGCGCGACCAGTCGATGCTGGCATCTCTTTTGGTCTACCTGAAGCGAAAGGGCGGCTTTGTGCAGCTCAATTCGATCTGGCGGGAGCTTGGGCCAACGAGCGGGGGGCCTTTCTGGAACCAGACCACGCTCGTAAACAAGCTGGATAAATTGGAACGTCTGGGTGTGGTCATCAAGGAGCGCAGGATACTGCCTTCGCCTCGCGCCGAGGCCAAGAAGAAGGCCAATACCTTCTTTCGTCTGAACCCAGCAACGCCCCTTTATCCTCATATCTTTGGAATGCTATTGATCTACAAGCAGGAGCCAGACAAATACTCCTCGGAGCTGGTGGAAAAGCCCCTGGATCACCTATGCAGGCTTGCCGGAAGGTCCAACGAAACTGATCATCTTGTGGGAAGAGAGCTGGAGGTGGCCATGGAGTTGATCGGCGAGGTATTTTCGGTGGGCGAAGACGAGGTCAAGAGGATGATACTGGAGCGGATGGCTCGCAGGGGCATGATCAAGGGTCAAAAGACGAATCCGAGCGAGAGATCCAAGAAAGATAGCAAGGGCAAAGATAGCAAGGGTGGTAAGAAAGGTGGTAATATGAAACCCAACGGCGGGGAGCAGGCAAATTAGCCCGGCCCCCATCCTCTCTTCTTCTTGTACTGTCGCAGCATCTCCTCAATGGTCTCTGGCGCTACAATTCCAAGGGTGGATACAGTCTCGTAGAACCTCTTGGGAATATGCGCGTGCGAAAGGTCAAACCCCTCCTGAATTTTGAATTTATATTTCTCTTCGAAGATCCTCCTTCCAAGGCTTTGCAGGTCGTCCTTCGTCTTTGTGATGCCAACAGCTCCCAGGGCATCGATGATATTCTCCTCGGTGTAGACTCCACGGGCAAATAGACATCCAACGAGGCTGTTGAATACCCCGCGACTGTTGTCCTCCTTGATGATCTCGTCCACCATCATCTCAGGATCCATCGATCTCTTGGCAGCCTTCTGGTCGATGCTGTATCCGGCGTTGTCCAGGTGCGAGTGCCGCACGCCCACTAGCTGGCCCACGATCGATGCAGGGCCGGTGTGGTAGCCTGAGACCTCGTTCTTGCCAAGGGCCATCGCGAATTCGCGGCCCCCATATTTCTTGGCTGCATAATCCACGCCCATAGCCAGGGCAGAGTAGAACTCGTTAGGAGGCTTGACGATGCTCTCCAGTGCTCTCGAATAGCCCTCCACATTGTTCCATTGGAAGGGTATGTCCATGGTCTCCTTGGTTGTGATGAGCCCCCTTTCCATGGCCTCAGTTGCCCATGAGAGGACCACACCGGCGGACATCACATCCATGCCCATCCTCTCGCAGACATCTATCAACCTCAGTATCCCCTCTGCTGTGGAGACTCCCAGGTTTGAGCCTAGGGAATAGATGGGCTCGTAGTCATAAGAGACCTTCCTCAGCTCGAACTCGTGGTGCGTCGAGAAGGCAGACTTTAAAGCTGCGATATGCACGCAACCTATTGGACACCCGGCACAAGAGAGACGACGGAAGAGGTAGTTGTCCGCGAACATCTCGCCGCTGATCTTCTCGCCTTCGGAGAAGCTGGATAGAATGAAGTTCTTTGTAGGCAGGCCTTTTAGCCAGTTGAGCACATTGATGTTTACAGAAGTTCCGATATCGTGATACTTCTCCATCACATCAGTCTTCACGATGGTGCTGTAGAGTCTGCTGTAAACCTCACGATACCTCCTGGCGTCGGGGACATCGGCGTGCTCCGTCCCTGAGACCACCAGCGCCTTGAGCATCTTCGAGCCGAAGACTGCGCCAAGGCCCAGGCGTCCGAAGTGCCTGTATGTGTCCACGACGACGCCAGCAAAGCGAACAAGCTTCTCTCCTGCAGGCCCTATGCGAATTATGCTCCTCCGGCCAACGCCAGTCTCGTGCTCACGCAGGATCACCCCGGTGGTCTGGGCATCAATGCCCCAAATCGATGTGGCATCCTTGACATTGACGTCTGCGTCGTTGATGGAGATATACGCAGGCCGCTCTGCCCTGCCTCGGATCACTACAGCCTCATGCCCTGCGAATCTCAGGGCTAGTGAAAGCCTTCCCCCTGCATAGGACTCGCCCAGCTCTCCTGTGAGCGGCGACTTGAAGGTCGCCACTGTCTTGGTGGCCACGGGAAAGAACCCATTGAGAGGGCCTATGCTGAGAATTATGGGCGCCTGGGGCGAAAGAGGATCTGTGCCTGCGGGACATTCCTCCTGCAGCAGCTTTATTCCCACACCAGTGCCACCCATCCAATCTTCGAATAGATCCTGTCTCTCCTCGATCCAGGACTCTCTGCTGGACAGATCGATGTACAGAACTTTTCGCAGCATTTCCTCTACACCCCCTACGCAGATACCTCTTCGAGCCTCAGCACATCATGCGGACAGAAGGCAACGCACGCTCCGCAGTGTATGCATTTGATGGGCTTGGCATCTTTTCCCATGGTGATGGCACCGACCAAGCAGGCCTTCTCGCAACTGCCGCAGCCGGTGCAGAGATCCTTGTGAAATACCACGGCACCATCAGGCCTCTGCTCCAGAGCGCCCACAGGGCAGGCTCTGGCACACGGAGCGTCATCGCAGCCGCGGCATGCCACCACACGAAAGTCGCCTTCAATTCCGCCCTGGGTCTGGACCTTGATGGCGCTGTTTTGCAGCGAGACAGTGCCTGTGCGAGTCCTGCTGCATGCGAACATGCAGCCCAGGCAGCCGATGCAGCGCTCGGGATGGGCGACCTTCAGGCGGCGACGCTTCTTTTGCTCTTTCATCTCTGCCTCGACATTTACATTGCCAACCATTCATCTTACCGTCCAGAATAGTGATCAAGACACAATTCAAAAAACCAAAAAAAATGGATCGCAGGATCCTTTTGATCTACTCCACTTTCACGAACCTGTTCTCCAGGGCCTTCATGACGTGTGGCAGAGTGGTGTACTCCATGTCCTCCATGGGCAGTCGCTGCGGCTCGAAGGGTCCGTGAGCTCTCAAGTAGTCTGTGATCTCCAGGCATCTATGGCGAGTCAGGTCGTAGGCGACGTCTGCGAACAGGTCCGCAGGACCGACGAAGCTTCCCTGAGCCATCTGGAAGCCTGCTGCAATGACTCTGGGCGGTCCGTCAAACCTCGTGGGATGGGCGGTCTCAAAGGAGCAGGGCATCAGTGGCCCGTTGTGGCTGCCGCGCATCCATCCGCTGACCAGGTGACCCAGAGCAAAGGGCTCCAGCACCTCGCCCAACGCCGGCAGGCCCGACTGGCACCTTACCAGGGCCACGGGGTCGTCTTTGCCAACGTATGTTCCTGCTGTCTGGTAGAGCTTCTCAGTGCTCACAACTGCCACAGGCTCTTGCTCCGAGATCTTGCTGCCAGGCTTGCAAAAGACCCTCTTGATCACATACCTGCTCTTTGCGCCGATCAGCGCCAGCATGTCGTACATCTCCGCCGGGCAGTCCATGAAGACCCTCTTGTGCTCCATGATGTCCCATATCTCGAAGGCGAAGCCATGATGGCAGGCAGGATCGATCACCAGGCCTGCGGTATTGAATGGATCTGCAAACATCTTGAAGATAGGGAGATTGAAGGCGCCAGGCTCTGTCTTGTCCATCATGAAAGCCACTATGGGCTCCGAGGTGCGCTCATTGATCTCCATCTCTGCCACGCCAGGTCCCATCCCGCGGATGTTGCCGCTGAAGGCATCTGCAAGCAGGTCCTGACCGGCTCCGTAGAGCTTGAGCTTCTTGGCCTTCTCCGTTGCCTCCTCGAAGGTCTCCCATGCCAGGGCATGGATGTCGCCGCTGTCGCAGCCCTCCTTGTGGCTCATCAGCAGCTCCAGGTCGTCGCCGCAGGAGAGCACTCTGAAGTCGATCAGTGCGCCTGACTTCTTCGCTTCTCGAAGCTTCGACTCAGCTGTCTCGATCAATGCAGGATGGACAGAGGAGTGGCCTGGAAAGCCACCCACATCTGCCTTGATCAAGCTGATCGTAATGGATGGCATTTAGTCCCTCCATCCGAGCGAGAACCTGCGGCTGGGCAAATTATAAGCCAGATAATATGATCTTGATGAATTCCTCCAAGCACCCAGAGAGGTCATTTTAATTAGCTTTATTATGTTGCTTAAAATATCCAATCGTCCGTTTGTCCCAAACACACTTTTTACAATTTCGTTTTCATGATCTGTGGCACCGAATTTCAGGTAGTGCTCGTATCTTTCAATGAATTCCATTAAGATCCCTCAAATGTAACTTTATCTTGATGCCCTTAAATATGTTCTTAAAGATACATAAACTGTTTTCAACCGTTCCACTAAAAACGAATGGTCTACATCTGCGATTGCCTGAGGTAGCTATCTCTGCCATTGTGTTATCAGGGTTGATCTTGTCCTTTACATATTAACTTTGCGTTTGCCTACTGCGCTTAATTTTTTAAATTGGAATTTATTATCCTTGGTTTGATACGTAAACATATTTTGATGGGGCAAAGTTATTTATTTATTGATTAAATGTTGATTAAAAAGGTGGTCGTTCATGGTATGCCTTGCTGAATATGAGGTAGGCGGAGACGAAACTATCCGGATTGAAGTTGAAGAAATAGAGACAGGTTTTGTGCCGTCTTCTTTAGGATTCGATATATTAAAAACAGATAAAAAATTTGAAGATATCATCTCTAATTTGGATTCCTCCCTTAACATTCTATATGATAAAATAAGAAATGTCAAGCATAAGCCAAAAGATGTCTCAGTCGAATTTGGACTGAAGATAACTGGCAACTGTCAAGCATTTATAACTTCTGCTGGCATGGCAGCTCAATTTAAAATTACCGTAACGTGGGAGGGCATCACTTAAATGACAGCTAGCAAACTTGGGTCGCACGTAGTTCGGATTTTATGTGGCAATAGACCTGTGGGCGGAGGTCTTTTGTTAGACAATGAACATATTTTAACCTGCGGATACATTATAGATAAGATAGATAAGATCAAAGAAATGCAAAAAGACAAACCACTCGATAAAATATGTATAGAGCATATGTGGTCACATGATAAAAAAACTATTGCAGCTACTGTCTTAATATCCCTCTACGATAAAGGGCTTGAAGATCTTGAGAACGATATTGCGATCATTAAATTAGATCAAAGATTAGAATCAGTGAAGCCAATTAAATTAATATTGGTAAATGGACTTGTAGGTCATAATTTTTGCTCTTATGGTTTTCCCATGGGCCATGATAAAGGAATTTTTACCGAAGGAAAAATAGGATGGGAACATAATGGCAATAGAATCATACTTGAAAATTATAAGAACTGCAAGATACCTTTGCAGAGAGGGTTTAGCGGTTGTCCAGTTTGGGATGTCTCTCTGAAAGGAATCGTGGGAATAATAGCCGCGACTGACGAAAAAAATAGCATGGGAACATTTATTTCAGCAAAAGAATTAACCAAATCATTGGAAATAAAATGGCCAAAGATCAAGGATTTCGTATGCGAATACACATATGATGAACCATGTAGCACATCTTTTTCTGAGGAAATGCACGAGATACTTCGCCCGTGGGATGACATTCATAATTTATTTAGGAATATTGATGAGATCAGCAAAAGTAGAATGGAATTGTTCAATTCAGGTGCGATATCCGAGGATGATTTAAAAAGATTGAACTGTATTTCTAAACAGATCACCGAGAAATGGAGGGAATTCAGAGAGATATACAACTTTCAAAGCTATAAATATATATTCAATTTTCCTGCATACGACGAGTTTCACAGTATTAATATAGAGCGAATTATGTATAAGCTTCTTCCAAAGTTGTTCAAAAAATCGTGGGTTGAGGATAATAAAGTTATTTTGTTTGATAGAAATAATATTAGTTTTACCTTCTTGCTTTTAGCGTCGGCATGGCTTCACGATATTGGAATGATAACTAGCTTGCTGGAAAGGAAGCCGTCTGATAAGGAAGAGGATATAGAGAAACAATATTTAGATATCCTTAATAATCATCACGAAAAATCTATAGAATATATATCAAATAATCGTGATGCTTTTAAGTTGCACGATAATGAGCCAGAGTATCTCTCGGATATATGCAAATTTCACATGCACAAAGATTATTCACGACTGCATGAATGCAATAAAAAACTTAAAGACAGAGGATTGAGAAATAGGATAAATATTCCTCTCATCACATCATATTTAAGGTTAGCAGATTCTCTTCAGATACCAAGAAAGACCACCGATATAAAAAGTTATATGGCTCTGGGACTTGATGATTCATTTGTAAAATTTCAGTGGTTGAAATCCCAGATAACAGCGGATTATGATGTTGATCCAGACGCATTTAAGGTCAAAATTATTTTAAAAATACCTGAGAAGATTTATGATGATATTAAAGAGAAAGAGGATAAAGAGAAAGAGGATAAAGACATTGAGGCGAAAAAATTAGAAGAATCTGTTAATAATTTGCGCCAATCAATAGAGATCGAATTGCAAAACGAGATCGACTGTATCAAGGATATTATCGTAGATGGTAAAATTGATTTTTATCTTTATGCTGAATGCAAGACCGAAAAATGTTCTAAATTTAATGAATGTTCAGAGAAAGATTTTAAAGAGCTCTTAAACGATATCGAACTGTTCGGCCCAAGAATGTCACCCAATGCCAGTGCAGTGATGGGTGTAGTTTTAAAACAGATCGAGTCAATTCTATCGGGAAGCGATCAGAGAGCAAATTTAGAGAATTTACAAAATTATAATAATACTGTTTTAAGAAGGATTAAAGATAAACGACCTTGTCATGTATTTCTTCACAAAGTTGCCGACTTCCTTACTAATTCTCTTTCAAAAAAAGACCAAGATTGCGAGAGCACACATAGGATTATAAATGATAAATTATCTTATTGGAACGAAAAAATTGATAGTATAAAAACTGCCCTTCCCGATGTCGCTTACGGCATATTAGCCGATAACAAATTCTCTTTACTTTTATATGGTTACAGTAGTTCGATAATCAATTGTTTAGAAGGTGCAATAAATAAAAATGACGACTTGAGGAACATCGAGGTATATGTATGTCAGGCTGCCACAAAAAATGAACTAAGATATAATAATAGATTAGTTTATAATGATGGACTAAAGTATATACATGAACTTAGAAGGCTGAGAATGAAAAAGATATATTACATCACAGATGTCTGCCCTTCTCATATCTTCTCAGAGGGAAAGATCTCCAAAGTGCTGTTCGGGGCGAATGGCATCGAGCCCGATGGGAGTATACATCACACACTTGGACATTTAGCTATTGCAGAGATGGCATATATGCACGGTGTCTGGGTGTTTGTAGTAGCAGATTCGCTGAAAATTGGGAATATCGATGCAAGCAAGCTTGGAGGTGTTCGTGGAAATGAGTGGTTAACAACAGATATTGATAAAGAGGAGATACTACAATCCGCCGAAGTGAATAATTACAACCCCAGGGGCGACAAGGTGTCAGCAGATTTAATAAGCGCTATTGTCCTTGAGAAAGGCATAATAAGGCCCCAAGATGCTGAAAAATATATGGATATTAGCTAGTTATGATTTATTTTGAAAGTTGTGTATGGAAATTGGGGAAAAAATTGAGGAGACCAGATCTTAAATGGAACTAATCGCAAAGTACCACGTTGAAACAGACCTTCCCATCGCGAAGGCAGCCGAGGCCATCGCCGCCGAGCAGTCCACAGGCACCTGGACCGAGGTGCGAGGAGCAGACAACCCCTTGGCTGCACGGGTGATCAGGGCGGAGGGGACAGATGTTGAGATCGGATTTTCTGAGGAGCTCTTTGAACCCGGAAATATCCCTCAATATCTCTCTGTTGTGGCGGGAAATCTCTTCGGCCTGGGAGCTTTGAAAAAAGTCCGCCTGCAAGATGTCATCTTTCCCGAAAGCCTGATGCGGGCGCACAAGGGCCCACGCTTTGGCATAGAGGACGCAAGAAGGATCCTGGGAGTCTACGACCGGCCATTGGTCGGGACGATCGTCAAGCCCAAGGTGGGGCTGGACCCCAAGGGCACCGCCCGGGTGGCGGAAGAGGCTGTTCGCGGCGGCCTGGACCTGGTGAAGGACGATGAAACCCTGACCAATCAGAGCTTCTGTCCCTTGATCCCAAGGCTGGAAGCCGTCATGAGCTCTCTTGACAGGGTTGAGAGGGAGACGGGAAAGAAGGCATTTTATGCTGTGAACGTCACAACTGCTGGGGACCAGATTTTAGAGCGCGCTGAGGAGGCGGTGGACCACGGAGCCAACATGGTCATGATCGATGTGCTCACCGCAGGCTTCTCCGCCCTGGAAGTGCTATCTCGAAATGTGAAAGTGCCCGTGCATGTGCACAGGACCATGCATGGCGCATTCACTAGGGACAAAGCGCACGGCATCTCCATGGTGGTGATATCCAGGCTTGTGCGCATGGCTGGGGGCACCAACCTGCATACTGGAAGCTACATGGGCAAGATGGCCAAAGAGACGCAGGAGAACGACATGTCCAGGGATGCACTGCGCAATGAGTGGCATGGCCTGAAGAGGGTCTTTCCGGTGGCTTCAGGAGGAATTTATCCCGCCAAGGTGCATGGCAACCTCGACGGCTACGGCATAGACTGCATCGTTCAGGCCGGCGGAGGAGTCCACGGCCATCCAGATGGAACTGCTGCCGGAGCCAGGGCCATGGTTCAGGCAGTGGAGGCGTGGCAGAAGAAAATCCCACTCCAGGAATACGCAAAAGATCACAAAGAGCTCGAAACAGCCTTAAAATATTGGGGATCTTAAAAAGGAGGACCGAATTGGGCGCTTCGCCTGAAGCGAAACCGAAGAGTTTATATTGGTAGATGAGGATGGTCTGAAGCGTTTATCACGAGCCAAAGTGATGTAGCGCTGTTTGAAAACAGAAGAGGTGTAGAGAGGGAACATGTAGAGGGATCAGATGGCTAGAGACGATATCTTATCGAAAATCAAAGCGGCAGAGGCTGAAGCCAAGGCTGCAGTCCAGCGAGCCTTGGAGGAAAAGGAGAAGAAGATAGCCGCTGCCACCACTGAAGCAGTGAACCTCGTCAAATCCGCCGAAACTGATGCGCAGGATTACTACGACAAGAGCGTTGCCAAAGCAGAGGCAGACGTCAAAGCCAAGAAGCAGTCGATCATTCAGAGCGGTGCTAAGAACGTCAGTTCCATGAGCGGCAGCGCCAGTACGAAGCTGGACAAGGCAGTCGAATATCTGATGAAGGAGTTTATGGGGTTGTTGCATGCTTAGACCCGTAAAGATGAGTCGTGTTGTCGTCGCCGGGTCAAAGGACGTAATTGCTCCTGTTGTAGAAAAGCTTCATGAGTTGCACTTATTGCACATTGTCAACTATAATGGCAACCAGCCAAGCTTCGAGATGGGCAAGCCCATCGGCAAAGCCAGGGAATACTCTGAGAACCTCATAAAGCTCAGATCTGTAACCCGGTACCTTGACATTAAGAACAAGGCCCCGGAGAAGGTCTATCCAGAGAGCCAGGTTCTGTCCGAGATGGACAACCTTCTAAATAACGTCGGGGCAGACATCACCGCTACTTATGAGCGCATCACTGCGATCGATGCAGAGGTCAAGTCCAAGCAGGACCAGATCAAAGTTCTTAAACCCTTAGCTGTATTGCCGCTGCCGCTGGAAGCTTATTATGGATATGATTCTCTCGCGACCTTCGTTGGCACAGTCGCAACGCCGGTCGATGCGGATGTGGCAAAGGTCTCTCCGACAAACGAGATCTACTCCGGAAGCGCTAAAAATGCAACTGTTGTAGCTGTATTTGTGCCCATAGACAAGGCAGGCGAAGTGTCATCTGTCCTATCTGAGCATGGGTTTGCGGAGATGTCAGTACCCAAGCTTGAGGGCAGCGTAGACTCTGCGATTGCGACGCTTGAAGGCAGCATCAAATCACTGGAAGGCGAAAAGGCGCCACTCCAGAAGAAGCTGGCCGACATGAAGAAGCAGTACGAAGACTTGATGCTCGCAACCGATGAGTATTTGTCGATGCAGACCCAAAAGACCGAGGCACCCCTCAGGTTTGCTGAGACGGACAATGCCTTTGTCATCGATGGCTGGGTTCCATCGGATCAGTTCTCTCGGCTCAAGGGCGAACTAGAGAGCACAGCAGGCGGCAAGGTCGACGTTCAGCTTATCGACGACAAAGAAGCAGATGGTCTGGTAGAGCAAGGCGAAGACATCCCAACGAAGATAGACAATCCGAGCCTGGTCAAGCCCTATGAGCTGATCACGAGGCTATTCGCAATTCCCGAATACAAGGAATTCGATCCGTCTTTGCTCATATTCGTCTTCTTCCCAATCATGTTCGGCATGATCCTGGGAGATATCGGGTATGGCATAATGACATTTCTGGTCGTCTTGCTGCTCAAGAAGAAGTTCAGAACCGAAGGATGGCAGCAGCTTACCAACATCGTTTTGATCGCTTCAGTTTGGGCTATCATATTCGGTATATTCTTCGGCGAGATCTTCGGCCCGCTGGGTCTGTGGGGCAGGATAATGGGACACTTGCCTGAAGCTCAGATAGAGCTTTTAAAGGAAGAGGGTCTGTATTTCGGCGAGGGTGTTTTCGGATCGCTGGGACGACTCGGTCCCCTGGGCATATTCCCCATGGATCGTCTGGCAACAAACGCTGTTCTGTTGTTGATTGGTACTAGTATTTTCATCGGCGTAATTCATTGCAGCGTCGGTTCAATTCTTGGAATTAAGACGGAATTGAACTATGGTGAGAAGAAGCACGCCTACTTCGAGAGGCTTCCTGTGATGCTCTTCCAGATATTCTTCTCGATAGCCCTGCTAGGGCTTGTCATGGGACAGATGATGATGGTATATCTGGGCGGCCTCATAGTCGTAGTCTCCATAGTGATGATGGTCATGGGACCAGAGGGTCCAATGGGACTTGCTCACGTGCCTTTCTATGTGAGCAATTTGATCTCCTACTTGAGGTTGCTGGCCATCGGCCTGGCTTCGGTAGGTCTGGCCTTCGCAGCCAATCAGCTGGCATTCTATGTCATAATGCCTATGCTGAGCGGCGGGGCCACGAACAGCGCAGAGTTCTCGATACCCGCGATCATTATCGGTATACTGGTACTGACGGTCGTCCATTTCATCAACATGCTGCTGGGAATACTGTCTCCATTCATGCATCCTCTCAGGTTGCACTATGTGGAGATGTTCACCAAGTTCTACAGCGCGCATGGTGGTGGAGTTGAGTACAGCCCCTTCGGACACGTCCGGAGGTTCTTGAAGGCATGAGCCTGATTGAACGAATCAAAAGATTGAACGCAAAATGTGATATTCATAAATTGGAGGATTGAGGAAAATGGCAGTAGTAGCAGATGCTGGAGTATTGTACGGATTGTTGGCTGTTGGTGCAGGTCTCGCAACAGGGCTTGCAGGCATTGGTGCAGGTGTTGGTGAGCAGGGCATCGGCGCGGCTGTAGTCGGCGTCGTGGCAGAGGAGCCCGGATTCCTGGGCAAGGGTCTATTCCTCATGCTTCTGCCCGAGACTCTGATCATCTTCGGTCTCGCCGTATCGTTGATCCTGATGTTCGCCTGGACACCCTTCTCTGCCATAGTGACACCCTAAGTTGGCCATTTCCAAAAGGGTGAGAGGCAATGGCACTAGATGCAGTGGTTGAGTCAATCCTGGCGACCAGTAAGGACAAGGTCGCTCAAATTAACAGCGAGGCAGACCAAGAAGTTGCCAGGATTCTCAATGAAGCTAGGGAACGTGCCGCAGAGATCAAGTCCAGGAAGGAAGCGGAGGTTGTACACGCCGTTGAGGCCATCGAGCGCAGGGAGGTCTCCAGCGCCAATCTCGAGGTCAAGAGGGCGGAGCTGAATGTTCATAAAGATCTCCTGGAGCAGGCCCGTGTCAAGCTCTTCGAGAAGATCAAGAATCTTCCCAAGAAGGAGAACGAGGCATTGCTCAAGAAGATGCTCGAGCCATACGATCTCAAGGATATGAAGGTCTACTCAAATAAGAGAGATGAGGCCTTTGTATCCTCTCTCGCCTCAAATTACGGCGGGAACCTGGACATCATAGGCGGCGCTGTAGTTGAGAGCAAAGATGGAGCTCTGCGTTACGATTTAACCTACGAAACTCTTGCGCGTGAGGTCTTTAATAACCGCATGAAAGAGGTTTCCAGGATCTTATTCGGGTGAGGACGATGCCTGTACTACGTTTGCCGAAGTTCGGAAAACCGGTGAAGTACGCTTACATCACGGGCAGAGTCCGGGCGATGAAGACCAAGCTCATCCCTGCAGAGATGTATCCGAGGATGATGAGCATGGAGATGGCCGAGATCGCCCGATACCTGGAGGAGACCCAGTATAAAGATGAGATCGATGCGCTCTCCAAGGATTACTCCGGAACGGAACTGATTGAGCATGCCACATTTGCCAATCTGGCCAAGACCTTCAGGAAACTAGCAGAGGTCTCTATAGACGAGCCTGCATTCCTGATTCTGGAGTATCTCCGGCGTTGGGATGTCTGGAACATCAAGACCCTTCTGCGTGGAAAGCACTATGGGGCAAGCGAGACGGAGATCATGAAATATCTTGTGCCTGCAGGCGAATTATCTGCAGAGCATCTCGATGAGCTGGCCAAGAAGGAGACAGTTCAGGATATCATCTCTGCCTTCGATGGGACGGATTATGCCAGCGCACTGGCGCAATACGACGGCAAGAATCTTGCACCGCTGGAGAACGCCCTAGACAAGCTCTACTACTTCAGAATGGAGCGTTCGGTGGGTGGCACTCTTTCCGTGGGCGGTGGCCTGCTGCTCAAGTACGTCCGCAGGGAGATCGATATCAGAAATCTGATCACTCTCTTCAGGATGAACAAGGCAGGCGTCGATGCGGCCATTATCCAGGAGAACCTCATCCCCGGAGGGAAGTTGCACGATGAGCTGAGCCGCATGGCAGGCCAGCCTTTCGGCGAGTTCCTTCGCGGGTTGGAGGGATATCCATTCTGGTCTTCGATCTCCGATATCGCCACGGCCGATGTCGATGCTATTAGCCGAATCGAAGCCAGATTAAAGGCATATCTCATCAGGTATGCATGGGCTCTTTCGAACTATCATCCGTTATCTATCTTGCCGGTACTCGGTTATATGGTGAGCAAAGAGACAGAGGTTGCGAACATCAGAAAGATCGTTCGCGGAAAAGAGGCCGGGCTTCCTGCGGAACTCATAGAGGAGCAAGTGGTGGTGGCTTAAAATGGAGATTGCTTTTGTTGGAGGTAGCGAGAGCGTCCTTGGGTTCAACTTGGCAGGAGTAAAGAAATCTTTTGCGGCCAACACCGAAGAGGAGCTAGTCTCGAAGATCGGAGAGGTCATGGCAGATTCCAATGTGGGGATTCTGGTGTTAAAGCAATCGGATTATAACAAGCTGCCCAAGAGACTGCAGGAACAGCTGTCCGAGTCAACCAGGCCGACCGTAATTGCCATCGGAACCGAGCAGAGCACAGAGATGAGAGAGAAGATTAAAAGGGCAATAGGTGTTGATTTATGGAAGTAGGCAAAGTAAAGCGAGTCGCCGGACCAGTGGTTCAGGCTACAGGCCTGAAGGCTTCGATGTACGATCTGGTTCTGGTCGGCGAGGAAGGGCTGATGAGCGAGGTCATCGGCATTTCCGGAAATAAACATGTTATTCAGGTATACGAGGATACGGGCGGTGTCAAGCCAGGCGAGCCCGTGAAGGAGACTGGGGCCCCACTTGTAGCGCAGCTGGGTCCAGGCATTCTGACATCCATTTATGACGGCATTCAGCGTCCTCTCACAAAGCTTGCCGAGGCATCCGGAGACTTCATCAGCAGGGGTCTCTTCGTAGACGGCGTCGATCACAAGAAGAAGTGGGAGTTCAAACCAATAGTCAAAAAAGGCGACACGGTCAAGGCAGGTCAGACCATTGGTGAAGTCCAGGAGCAGTTGCTCATCAAGCACAAGATCATGGTGCCACCAAGATCCAAGGGCGGTACCATCAAGGAGATCTACTCTGGCAACTTCACAGTTGATGAGACAGTCGCAGTCCTGGAAGACGGCACAAAGCTCAATATGCTGCAGAAGTGGCCAGTCAGGCAGGCCAGGCCAACGATAAAGAAGCTGGCGCCTACAATCCCCCTGAGGACTGGGCAGAGGGTCATTGATGGATTCTTCTCCCTGGCCAAGGGCGGAACTGCAGCCATCCCCGGCGGATTTGGCACGGGCAAGACCGTCATGCAGCAGACCCTCTCTAAGTGGGCAGATGTGGATATCGTGGTTTACGTGGGCTGTGGTGAGCGTGGCAACGAGATGGCAGATCTACTGCACGAGTTCCCAGAGCTGGTCGACCCCAGAACAGGCAGGCCCCTGATGGAGAGGTCTATCGTCTTCGCAAATACATCGAACATGCCTGTGGCCGCACGTGAGGCGTCCATTTACACAGGGATGACAGTCTCTGAGTATTACAGGGACATGGGCTACGATGTCATGATGACCGCTGACTCCACCTCAAGGTGGGCTGAGGCCATGAGAGAGCTCGCCTCCCGTCTGGAAGAGATGCCTGGTGAGGAAGGCTATCCTGCATACCTCGGCGCTCGTCTCGCCGATTTCTATGAGCGCGCAGGGCGCGCAGATGTATTGGGCGGCGGCCAGGGATCAGTTAGCGTCGTCGGTGCTGTATCCCCACCTGGCGGCGACTTCACCGAGCCTGTCACACAGAACACACTGAGGATGGTCAAGGTGTTCTGGGCACTGGACTCCAAGCTGACGCAGAGGCGCCACTTCCCATCCATCAACTGGCTGGATTCGTACTCTCTGTACGACAAGGACTTGGAGCCCTGGTTCGTGGAGAACGTCAATCCCGACTGGAACAAGAACAAGAGACGCGCAATGGCCATATTGCAGGAGAACGCCGAGCTGGAAGAGATCGTGATGCTCGTAGGTTCCGATGCCCTGCCCGAGGACCAGCAGATCACTCTGGAAGTGGCAAGGATGATCATCAACTTCTGGCTGGCTCAGAGCGCCATGCACCCAGTCGACACATTCTGTCCTTACAAGAAGCAGTTCGAACTGCTGGCAGCCATCCTGAAGTACAGGGACTATGCAGTCGAGGCTCTGCAGAAGGGCATATCAGTGGAGCAGATCAAGTCCGTCCCATCCAAGGATGCCCTGGCCAAGGTGAGGCTGGAGGCTGAGTACGAGCCGATCCTGCAGAAGGTTATGGCTCAGATGGACGCCGATTTCAAGGGGTTGAAGTGAGGAGGGATCAAAATGACCAAAGAGTACAAGACTATTACTGAGATCAAAGGACCTCTGATCTTCGTTGAGAAGACCGAGCCCGTTGGCTACAATGAGCTGGTCGAGATCAGGACCGGCGGAGAGTTGAAGAGGGGACAGGTGCTGGATACATCCGATGAGATCGTGGTCGTTCAGGTATTCGAGGGAACCGGCGGTCTCTCCAAGGATAGCGCAGTCAGGTTCACTGGAGACGTCATCAAGATGCCTCTGTCACCGTCGATCGTCGGGCGTGTCCTGTCTGGGTCCGGAAGGCCGAGAGATGGCGGGCCGGAGATCGTCCCCGAGGTCATGAGGGGCATCGCAGGAGCAGCCATCAATCCTGCATCACGCGAGAAGCCCAGAGCCTTTATTCAGACCGGGATTTCGACCATCGACGGCACAAACACCCTAGTGCGTGGCCAGAAGCTGCCCATCTTCTCGGGCGCAGGTCTTCCGCACAACGACGTTGCTCTGCAGATCGCAAGACAGGCCAAGGCCCTCGGCGAGGCCGAGTCCTTCGCGGTGATCTTCTGTGCCATGGGCATCACCAACGAGGAGGCCCAGCACTTCCTGGCGGACTTCGAGAGGACGGGAGCCCTGGAGAGGGCAGTCGTGTTCCTCAACCTGGCCGACGACCCAGCTGTGGAGAGGATTCTGACTCCCCGTCTTGGCCTGACCACCGCTGAGTATCTCGCATTCGATCTGGACATGCACGTGCTCATCATCTACACGGACATGACCAACTACTGTGAGTCGCTTCGCCAGATGGGCGCTGCTCGTGAAGAGGTGCCCGGAAGGCGTGGCTATCCGGGATACATGTACACCGACTTGGCAATCCAGTATGAGCGTGCAGGGATCATCAGGGGCAAGAAGGGATCCATTACCCAGTTCCCCATCCTGACCATGCCCGGCGATGACATCACTCATCCCATACCGGATCTGTCCGGCTACATCACCGAGGGTCAGATCATAGTCTCCAGAGAGCTGCACAGAAAGGGCATCTATCCGCCTATCGATATTCGCCCCTCTCTATCCCGTCTGATGAACTCTGGAATCGGCAAGGGCCACACACGCGAGGATCACAGAGCAGTGTCAGATCAGCTCTACGCCTACTATGCAGAGGGCAACGATCTGCGTGGTCTCGCAGCCATCGTCGGCAAGGAGGCTCTCTCCGAGCGCGATAAATTGGTACTGGAGTTCGCCGATAAGTTCGAGAAGAAATTCGTCAACCAGGGCAGGGATGAGGACAGATCCATCTTCGAGACGCTCCAGATCGGGTGGGAGCTTCTGGCGGATCTGCCTGAGTCAATGCTCACCAGGATCGACGATAAATACATCAAACAGTACCATCCCAAGTACGCTGGAACAGCGAAGAAGTGAGATCATGGCCGTAATTAGAGGAACAAAACCGACCAGGGCAGTGCTGATCGCCCTCAAGAGAAGGATGAAGGTCGCACAAACCGGTCACTCGCTCCTCAAGATGAAGCGCGACGGCCTCATGATCGAATTCTTCGAGGTGCTAAACAAGGCCAAGACGGTCAGGAAGGAGCTGGTCGAGTCTCTGCTCAAAGCTGAGCAGAGGCTACACATGGCCATGGCAATTGAAGGGACGGTCGCCATAAACAGCGTGGCATATTCCCTGCAAAAAGAGCCAGCCATCCAGCTTGAATCCAGGAACATCATGGGTGTAGTGGTTCCAAAGATCACTGCTGATGCAGTGCAAAAGAAGATGTACGAGCGTGGCTACGGCATCATAGGGACCAGTTCAGCCATCGATGAGGCTGCCGAGAGCTACGAGACACTGGTGGACAAGATCATCCTGGCTGCAGAGGTAGAGACAGCCCTTATCCGGCTGGTCGAGGATATCGACAGCACGAAGAGGCGTGTCAATGCTCTGGAGTTCAAGGTGATTCCCGATATCAAGGACACCATCAAGTTCATCGGCATGGCCTTGGAGGAGATGGAAAGGGACAACGTGGTCAAGCTGAAGATGCTGAAGGGCAAGTCCCAGAGGCGCGTCGCAGAAGAAGAGGCCAAGAAAGAAGCAGCTAAAGCTGCAGAAGCTGCTGCCCGGGCTTCTGCTTGAAAGTCGCAAGATGTCGAACTGGTTTGAGCGAAAAGCTGAGGACTGGTTTGGGACGCCTGAGAAGAAGATGCGTCTTCTTCAGTGGTTGGTGTACGTCACCAACCTCTACATCATTTTTGGAATATTTGTCCTAATCTGGATTCTTTATGGAAAATATATCATACAGGCATGGAACTATTATGTAAAATAGTAGTTATAAAAATTTATATAAGGCGATAGTTAATATAAAACAGTAGTTAATATAAATAATATAAAACAGTAGTAATAATCTTCATCTGATTCTATAACAGCAGTACGGCCAGTTCTCTTTTATATTTTCTATCTCTTTTTGTATCATCTCATTGATGCTCACGGAGTTATAGCTGCCCTGCAAATCGAAATAGACGTAGCTGCCCTTGACAAATACATCCTTTCCGGTGAGCCATGGTTTTATATCGTTCATCAAATAGATGTATTGGCCATTGGTAAGTCCGGAAATATCGACGTCTGCCAATTTAATGGTTTTATTGTCTACTAGGATATCTGTCGGAGTTACCACATCCTTTATGGTGCCTTGCATATCAAAATAAGATGCTTGGACTAAAATCAAGACTGGGATGAGTGCTAGTAAATTCATGTTACTTCGTTGTATCCTCAAATAGTATAAATGTATGGTACAAAATCTCCTCAGATGATCATCCTATCTCCCTCGCGGCTTTTACATCTTTTAGCTGGGCGGTTCGGTAACCTGTAACAACTTGCCTTCGTCCAGATAGGATCCTGTCAAGCTCTCTGTCGCCTGTGTCCACCAGTAGGTTTTGCAGCTCAGCCAGCTTGTGGGGCGTTGATACTATTATAAGGTTCTCGACCCCGGCTTTTTGTAGCACTTTAGCGCTTATCTGCTGACTGCCTCGGCCAAGAATGAAGCCCTGCGCACCTATCGGGCTCAGTATTACCTTGACCTTTTTCTCCCTGCTCAGAAGGTCCAGAAGATCTCTCTCGGATGCATCTTTTATGATCAGCCTTCCGTCCTGCACAACGTCCACGCCAAGCAAGGTCTTATCAATTCCCAAAAGCTCATTGATGTGGCTGGTGGTAGTTCCTGCGCCTAAGATGTATGCGGAGCCATCTCTCATGAATTCAGTGGCAAAGAGCGCAATCTGATCTTTGAACTCATCCTCATTTTCAGAACTGTAGATTCTCTTCCTCTCCTGCACGAGAACGGGTTTGTAGGGCGTCAGGGCCTGGGCATAGAGCTTTGTCTGCAGCTCGCCTGCGCGGTAGAGCTCCTCGTCGACATCCACTATCTCAGTCGCCCTGGTCCTCAGATCACCCTTGAGGTACCCTAAGGCAAGCTCAGCTGCGGCCTCAGGGCTTATGGCAAAGACTCCTGAATGCATCTTGACGCCTGCGGGAATGCCAAGGATTGGAACCTGATTTGCAACTGATGCCACATCTCTTGCAGTTCCGTCGCCTCCGCAAAACATAAGCAGATCTATGCCCCTTTTATGGAACGCTCTGCAGGCCGATCGTGTGTCTTCAGCAGTCGACTCTTCAGATGCGTTGTAGACAACGGCATGCCTCAGGCCACAGTCTTGTAGCGCCCGCTCGCCCATCTCACCACTGGCTGTGAAAAAGAAGAGGTTGTGCTCCTCGACGGCCATCAGGCGCAGGCATGCCCTGGCACGCTCATGTGCCAGAGGCTTTGCTCCCCTGGCCTTCGCAGCCTCGGCCAGGCCGTCAGTGCCTTTCAGGCCAACGGATCCGCCCATGCCTGCAATGGGATTGATCAGAAAGCCGATCTTTCTGGCTCTTCCTGACATCAGACCTTGGGGAGCTTTGCAAGGGATTGTTTCACGAGCTCTGCAGGATACTCGTAATCCACCAGCTTTCCATCGTTGAACTGATCGTAAGCCGCAAGGTCGAAGTGGCCGTGTCCTGATAGGGATATGAAGATGGTCTTGGCCTCGCCGCTCTTGCGGCAGCGCAGGGCCTCGTCGATGGCAGGCTTGATCGCATGAGCCGCCTCCGGAGCAGGAATTATCCCCTCGCTCCTGGCAAAGGTCGTGGCTGCCTGGAAGACCTCATTTTGCTGCAAAGCCGTGGCTTCGATCAGACCGTCGCGCACCAGGCTGCAAAGCAATGGCGCGTCGCCATGGTAGCGCAGCCCTCCAGCGTGTATGCCAGGCGGGATGAAGTCGTGGCCAAGTGTGTACATCTTTATCACTGGAGCCATGCCTGCTGTGTCGCCGAAGTCATAGGCATAAAGGCCCTTGGTCAGAGTGGGGCAGGCGGTGGGCTCGCAGGCTACCATGCGCAGATCCTTCTTGTCCTTAAGTTTGTCTGGAATGAATGGGAAGACCATCCCCGGGAAGTTGCTTCCTCCACCACAGCAGCCGAACATGATATCTGGATAATCATCTGCTAGATCGAACTGCAACTTTAGCTCAAGGCCTTCGATGGACTGATGGATCAGCACATGATTGAGCACCGACCCCAATGCATAATTCGTATCATCATGGCTGGCGGCATCCTCGACAGCCTCCGAGATGGCGATGCCCAGGCTTCCGGGCGTGTCCGGCATCTCTGCCAATATCCTTCGACCAAAATTGGTCCGATCAGAAGGACTTGAAAGGCACTCTGCGCCCCAGACGCGCATGGCGCTCTTCCTGTAAGGCTTGCTGTCAAAGCTCGATCTGACCATGTAGACTGTGCACTTCAGGCCAAAGAGGCAGGTGGCCAGGCTCAGAGCAGACCCCCACTGTCCTGCGCCAGTCTCCGTTGCAAGCCTCTCGATTCCCTCAAACATGTTGTAGTACGCCTGGGGGACTGCAGTATTTGGCTTGTGGCTGCCCGCTGGGCTTACGCCCTCATATTTATAGTAGATCTTGGCAGGCGTCTTGAGAGCCTTCTCAAGGGCGGCGGCACGATAGAGCGGAGTTGGCCTCCAGAGCCTGTATATATCGCGGACCTCCTTCGGGATGTCTATCCAGCGATCGGTGCTCATCTCCTGCTTGATGAGCGCCTTGGGAAAGATCATCTCCATGTCCTGTGGATTGAGAGGCTGCAAAGTTCCTGGATGGAGGGGCGGGTCCAGGGGTGTGGGCATATCGGCAGCTACGTTATACCACTTTTTGGGGATATCTTCCTCGTCGAGCAAGTACTTGATCTTCATCTGGAACACTCCATCTTTCGGCTATGATGCGATCTTGTGTACATCGTTGATTCAATTGACTTTATTTAAAGGCTTTGAGATGGATCGCAATGTCAAGATTTATTTATCATGGATGAAATTGGCGATGCCATGAGTGGCCAAACCCTGTCTGAGAAGATATTCTCAAGAGCTACAAAGAAAGAGGCGCATGCTGGTGAGTTCGTGATGGCCGGCATCGACTGTGCCATGATCCACGACATCACCGGCCCGCTGGCGGTCAAGGGATTTTATGAGATCGCTGGCAGGGATGCCAGAGTATGGGATCCCTCGAAGATAGTGATGCTATTCGACCATCAGGTTCCTGCGGACAGCCTTAAGGCCGCGGAAAATCACATCTTCTTGCGTAGCTTTGCCAAGGAGCAGGGCATCTTAAACTACGACATCTTCAGCGGAGTATGCCATCAGGTCATGCCAGAGAAGGGTCATGTATTGCCTGGCGCCCTTGTCGTAGGCACTGACTCGCACACATGCACATATGGAGCCTTGGGAGCTTTTGCAACTGGCATCGGTTCGACTGATATGTCCTCGGTCTTTGCCACAGGCAAGCTATGGTTCATGGTTCCAAAGACGTTGCAGCTCATGATTGAGGGGAGGCTTATGAAGTATGTCACCTCTAAGGATGTGGTGCTCAGGATCATCGGCGATATAGGGGCGGATGGGGCCAACTACATGGCCTGCGAATTCCGAGGCGAGGCGGCAGTTCGGATGAGCATCCCTGAGAGGATGACAGTATCCAACATGGCAATTGAGATGGGGGCGAAGGCCGGCATATTCGAGCCAGACGAGACGACCATAAAATACCTACAGAGCCGGGTGAAGGACGAGGCGGGCATCGAGGCATGGATCGTGCGAGGAGACGAGGATGCACAGGTCTCACAAAAGCACTGGAATGTATCCGATCTGGAGCCACAGATTGCGATGCCTCATAATGTCGATAATGTGCTGCCCATCAGCGAAGTCCCAGAGACAAGGATCGATCAGGTCTTCCTCGGCTCCTGCACCAATGGTAGGTTCGAGGATCTGAAGCTGGCCTCGGAGCTAATGAAGGGCGAGCCCGTGGCAAAGGGCGTGCGCATGATCGTCGTTCCTGCCAGCCGCGAGGAGTACATGAAGGCGCTCCGTGCTGGACTCGTGGAGAGGTTCATGGAGGCCGGAGCAATGGTGGAGTCCGCCTGCTGCGGTCCATGCATGGGCGGAAGCTTCGGCCTGCTCGGCGCAGGCGAGCGCTGCCTCTCCACGTCCAACAGGAACTTCGTGGGAAGGCAAGGAAGCCCCAAGGCCTTCGTCTACCTGGCGTCGCCCGCCACTGCAGGAGCTAGTGCCATCACAGGGTATATCACAGATCCAAGGGAGCTCTAGCTAAATCGGCATTGCGACTTTTTTTTGCCCTTGAGAGGAGCAGAATGAAGATTGCCTTCAAGCTCGCTTACCTTGGTGAAGATTACTTCGGCTTTCAGCGTCAACCTGATCGCGTTACAGTCGAGTCCGAGGTTCGACGGGCGTTGTCTCAGATAGGCGTCATCCACGGTGACTTCTGCTACGCAGGGCGCACCGATCGCGGTGTGTCTGCCTTGGGCCAGGTCATCGATTTTTGGATCGATGAGGATAAAGCAAAGCTGGCCAGGCCCAGATGCGTCAACGGACGTCTTCCCAGAGATATCTGGACATGGGCATGGGCTGCGGCGCCAATTGGCTTTTCCGCCCGTTGGAATGCCATGTGGCGAGAGTACCGCTACTTTCTCTGGCATCCGGGGTTGGATCTGGAGGCGATGCGGTCGTCCGCGCAGATGCTCCTGGGCGAGCACGACTTCAAAAACTTCTCCTCTGCCAAGGTTGATACAGTTAGGACTGTTCAAAAGCTGGAGATCCAAGAGATGAATGGGCTTTGGGTTTTCGATATCCGGGCAGATGGTTTTCTCTGGAATATGGTTCGAAAGATCGTCGGCTCTCTGGAGAAGGTGGGTGCGGGCGAAAAGAGCATGGACTGGTTCTCGAATCTACTCAGGCCGGAGCTGAACCACGGTGCTCCAACGGCTCCGGCTGAAGGGCTGATTCTCATGGATGTTGGATACGAGGGATTGGCATGGAATGTGGACAGGTACTCTCTTGAGCGGGCGGCGAGCACACTTGAGTTTACTGTCCAAAGAAAGAAGGCAGTGGCAGAGGTGGCACGGGAGATGCAAAGGGCGATGGAGCGCGGCTTTCAAGGCTTTTTGCTGTGACTTTGCTCTGCTATCTCACCTAGATACCAATGGATCCTCCGCTCCGCAAAGAGCAAATGCCTCCTCTCTCTCGATGCACGTGGGGCACGCGTGGCATGGCACTTCTTCTCCTCTATAACAGGACCACGTCAGGGCGTAAGGGACCTTCAGTTGCAGGCCGAGCTTCACTATCTCAGCTTTTGTCAGATTCACGAAAGGCGCTCGCAGCTCCACAGGATGCCAGGCAGTGGCCAGCCTGATGGCAGGCTTCAATGCTTCCACGAACTCGGATCTGCAGTCTGGATAAATGGTGCAGTCATTTCTGTGGGCTGCATAGTAGATCTCTGGAATCTGGTGCGCCTCTGCGTAACCTGCAGCCACTGAGAGCATGATCATGTTGCGGTTGGGAACGATAGTCTGCCTGGCAGCCTCCTCTGTGTAATGGCAGCTCGGCACCTCTCTTCTGCTCAGCAGTGCACTGTCTCCCAACAGGTCGGCCAGAGGGCTGAGGTCTACGACGCTGTGAGGGACACCTAGCAGAGATGCGATTTTTCTTGCGCAATCGATCTCCTTTTTATGTCTCTGGGCATAATCGAACGTCAAAGCATGAACTTCATGGCCATCATCGAGCAGCTTGTAGAGCAAAGTGGTCGAATCCACGCCACCGGAAAGTATCAAAACCGCCTTCGTCCGATTCCCATGCTGGCTTTTATGCATACTACCTGCTCCTGGGTGAGGATTGATATTAATACTTCCGAACAACCCCCACTGCACAAGTTTTATTTCCCATCAGGCGGATGGAAACGTCCAGCAATTTATGAGGAATTCTATGCGACTTTCCATGGATTTGGAGCTGCAGGACATACCAGGCCAGTTGCTTCTGGCATTGCAGCCCCTGAAGGAGAATAAGGCCAACATCATCAGCGTGGTCCACCACAGGGACCACAAGACCCCTCGGGGCATGATTCCGGTTCGCTTCGTCGTTGAGATGGACCAGTCAAAGATCGAACAGGTCAAGACAAAGCTCAGGGAGAGCGGCATCTTGGTGGTGCGAGCGGGTGAAGATCGCTTCATCGAGGCCGTATCCGTGGTGCTGGTCGGCCATGTGTTGGACAGCGACCTGGGAGATACAGTGAGCCGGATAGACTCCACAGGATTTGCTGAGGTTATGGATCTGGCCCTGACAATGCCCGGCGTGAATGAGCCCTCATCTGCTTATCTCAAGATCCGGGCCACGGGCAAGAATGAGATCCAGAAGGCTCTGACCATCCTGCGCGAAGTCGGCAGAGAGAAGAAGTTGCTCGTCATAGAGCCGATAGAGGCCGAGGCAGTATGAGAGATGTTAAGGTTTCCCTGGTTGGCTTTGGCGTGGTCGGGCACGGCGTTGTCGATGTCCTGAGCCGCAAGAAGAAGCTGCTCCGCGACATGGGGCTGAACCTCAAGCTTGTAAGCGTTACAGACCACACCGGCACAGTCCTTGCTGAGGATGGTGTCGATGCTGAGAAGATCCTGGGCGAGAGAACCCTTGCCAATGTAGCCACATCAGGCATGAAGGGCAAGGAGGCCATTTCAGCTATCGACTCAGACCTGATGATCGAGGTCACTCCAACGAACATCGTCCATGGGCAGCCGGGCCTTGGGCATATGGAGGCTGCTCTATCCGGTGGCAAGCACGTCGTGACCTCGAATAAAGGGCCTTTGGTTGTATCCTATGGCAAGCTCAAGAAGCTGGCTGAGGATAACGGCGTGATGTTGAAGTTCGAGGCAACGGTAGGCGGAACAATGCCTCTGATCAGCCTTGTCGAGCGCACGCTGGTTGGCAACACCATCAATGGTATCCGGGGGATCTTCAACGGTACATGCAACTACATCCTGACCCGCATGGCTGAAGAGGGCATTCCTTACACACACGCCCTGAGCGAGGCCCAGGATCTCGGGATAGCTGAGGCCGATCCGAGCTACGATGTGGAGGGGGTGGACACCGCAGGCAAAGTGGTTATCCTCGCAAACTCGCTGTTCGGCATGGATGTCAAGTACAGCGATGTGGATGTGACAGGCATAACAGGCGTCACTCCAGAAGCTCTGGCCCTGGCCAAAAAGAGGGGCTATGCCATCAAGCTCATAGGAGATGTGCCGGCCCTGACGGTCAGGCCCACGCTGGTGCCCCTGGACAGCCCCATAGCCGTCTCCGGAACGCTGAACTCTGCGGCGATCTACACTGACCTGTCTGGAACCATAACTGTAACCGGCCTTGGTGCAGGCTCCATCGAGACCGCCTCGGCCATTCTGACGGATATCATCAGCATATACAGGACCAAGCTCATCGACGCAATATTCTGAAGGCATCACAAAGCATGACCAGCTTTCTCAAGTTTGCCAAGCTCTGCAAGAAGGTGGAATGCGTCTCCGGCACGCTGGAGAAGATAGACCTGGTCGCAGGTTTCCTGGCGGAGCTTGACGAATCTGAGCTTTACGTTGCTCCTGGCTTCATCATGGGCAAAGTCTTCTCATCCGGATCGGATCTGGTCATGGGGGTTGGCCCATCCATCCTCTACGAGGCGCTTGCTCGTGCTTGCGGCTGCCCTCCTGAACAGATCTCCTCTATGCTGCGAGCCACTGGCGATCCCGGCCTTGTGGCTGCCGGGGTCGTCCAGAGACGAAAGCCTCTCGGTCTTGCATCGTTCATCGGCGGAGAGCAGCTCTCCATATCCGAAGTCTACCAGAGGTTCCTGGCCGTCGCCCATGCCTCGGGCAAAAGGAGCCATGATACTAAGATCAAGAACTTGCAGTTCCTTTTTTCACAGGCGTCGCCGCTCGAAGCTCAGTACATCGCGCGCCTTGCCATTGAGGACATGCGGATCGGGGTAGGCGAGGGAGGTGTGCGGGATGCCATCTCAAAGGCATTTGGAGCGTCTGCAGATGATGTAGAACGGGCCTACAACCTCACCAACGACATGGGCCTGGTGGCAGTGAGCGCCAAGCGAGGGACCCTCTCAGAGCTGAACATCATTCTCAATCATCCCATCAAGATGATGCTGGCACAACTGGGCGAGGGAATCCCCGCGGCATTGCAGGAGCTTGGAACTGCAGCCATGGAGTGGAAGTACGATGGTGCTCGTGTCCAGATTCACAAAGATGGTCAGAAGGTGCGTATCTTCTCTCGCAGGCTGGAGAATGTGACTGCCTCTTTGCCTGAGATAGTATCAGCAGTTAAAGCCAATATTCGGGCAAAGAGCGCCATTTTAGATGGAGAAGCTGTGGCAATAGGCCAAGATGAAAGGCCGATGGCTTTTCAGGAGATCTTGAAGAGATTTCGCAGGAAATACAATGTAGAGAAGCTTGCAGTCCAAATTCCACTCCGCCTTTTCCTGTTCGATCTGATCTATCTGGACGGAAAGAGCATTATTGATCGGCCATTGAGGGATCGCAGGGCGCTCTTGGAGACGATTGCAGATCCCTCTATGCTGGCCAAGCAGGTTCTGTCCAACAGCTCCGAGGTGGCTGAAGAGATCTATCGTCAGGCTCTGGATGCGGGCCACGAAGGGCTTATGCTGAAAAATCCCTCGTCGGTCTACGCACCGGGAAAGAGAGGCAAGAACTGGCTGAAGATCAAGCCGGTGATGGAGACATTGGACCTGGTAGTAATAGGGGCAAAATGGGGCGAGGGCAGGAGGGCCAGCCTCCTTGGTTCCTACAGGCTCGGCTGTCTGGAGCCAGAGACTGGAATGCTCCTGGATGTGGGATGGGTGGCGACGGGCCTGACCGACGAGGCTCTATCTGATCTCACCGAAGTGTTCAAGGGATTGATCGTTGTCGAGAGGGGAATGGAGCTAGAGCTGAAACCAGCCGTGATCTTCGAGGTGGCCTACGAGGAGATCCAGAAGAGTCCTAACTATTCATCGGGATATGCATTGCGTTTTCCAAGGCTGGTTGCGGTCCGGGACGACAAATCCATTGAAGAAGCGGATACCATTGAGAGGGTGATCGCCCTTTACAAGGCTCAGAGGGGCAGAAACACCGCTTCCTGATCCTGTTTTGGAATATGGATCTGTCAAAAGGAGGTTTTGAGATGTTGTTCAAGAGGCTTGAAGAGCTGAACGAAGAGGATATGAAGGTCCTCTTCGCAAGAGATGTGGGCATCCAAGATGTGCTGGCGAGCGTGAACGAGATCATCGCAGAGGTCGGATCAAAGGGAGACGAAGCCCTTTTCAGATACACTGAGAAGTTTGAAGGCGCAAAGCTGGATGACCTGCGTGTGAGTTCGGAAGAGATCGATGCAGCCTACGAGGCGGCAGATGAGCGTCTCCTGGAGTCGCTCTCTCAGGCGGCAGACAACATCTTCGCCTTCCATTCTGCACAAAAGGAGCGCGACCTCTGGATGACCGAGGTCTCGCCAGGCGTCTTCGTCGGCCAGAAGGTCGTGCCACTGGACTCGGTGGGAGCCTATGTTCCTGGTGGACGTGCCGCTTACCCCAGCTCAGCTCTCATGAATGTCATACCCGCAAGGGTCGCAGAGGTTCCGAGGATTGTGGTATGCACGCCACCCAAGGCAGACGGCTCTGTCACACCTCTCACGCTCGTTGCAGCCGACATGGCTGGTGCTGACGAGGTCTATAAGCTTGGAGGCGCACAAGCGATAGCTGCCATGGCAGTTGGCACAGATAGCATAGAGCGCGTCAACAAGGTTGTGGGACCGGGAAATGTCTTTGTCACTGCAGCCAAGATGCTTCTGAGAGGAACAGTCGAGATCGATTTTCCTGCAGGCCCAAGCGAGGTCCTGATCATTGCAGACAGGACTGCTGACCCAGGAGTTATCGCTGCAGACATGATCGCTCAGGGAGAGCACGATCCCAAATCCATATCTGTCCTGGTAGCAACGGACGATCTGCTGGCCAGTGCCGTGGCCGAGGAGCTGGCGATCCAGGCTGCGGGAGCCGTCCGAGGCGAGATAGTCTCGCAGAGCCTGGATCACAGTGCAGTTCTTGTGGCAGGGGATCTGGATGAGGCTGTGGACTTTGCCAATGCCTTTGCACCAGAGCACTTGGAGATCGTCACAAGTGATCCACTGGGGACATTCAGGTCCATACGCCATGCAGGCAGCGCATTTCTCGGGCGCTACACGCCAGTGGCCGCGGGCGACTATGCCAGCGGGACGAACCACGTGCTCCCTACCTCAGGTTATGCCAGGGTATTCTCGGGCCTCAATGTGGACCATTTCACCAAGAAGATCACTGTGCAGATGATCACCGACGATGGCCTGCTGGGCCTGGAGGAGACTGTGACGACCCTGGCTGAGGCTGAAGGGCTGATGGCTCACGCAGATTCGGTCAGAAGACGGCTGGAGCCAAGAGACAGCGCCACAGATCCAGGCTATTCGCCCAATATCTCGTAAGTATCCTTATGTGGGTTGATCAGCAGCCCTTCTGCGATCTCCTTTGCCCTGGCCACTCTGTCCACCCCGCGAAGGTACAGCTTCCAGATAGTGGCCTTCTTGACGTTCACAACGCTGGTGAACCCGAGGCGGCCCCGCAGCCTCTCTTGTGTGGATATTGCCTCACCGTCCTCGATCTTCAGGGATACCAAAACAGGGACATACTCATCTTCAAACTTAAGCTCGTCGATTAGAACCTTGTAGCTCTCCTTGTTCTCGTTCACCAGCTCCTTGGCAAAGCCCTTGGCAAGCTCTTGCGGGTCTCCAGAATCGACCTCGATGCTAAAGAGGCGTTCCTTCGATACATCATAGAGCACATCTCCAAAGCCCATTCTCCTGACCAAGGTATTTTTCACGGTGGCAGCTTCTGCATCTGGTATCTTCAGCCAGACTCGAAGATTGATCTTTTGACTCATGCATTCACCTCGATGTAGCGCTTCACAGACTCGAAGACCCTTCTGCCTGGTCCCGGCTCGTCAGGCCTCTGCTTTCTGGGGTCAAAGGCAGGAAGCTGCCAGGCGAAGAAGGCCCTCTCAGGATGGGGCATCATGCCAAGCACATTTCCTTCAGGGTTGCATATGCCTGCGATGCTCTCTGTGCTGCCGTTCACATTTACTGGAAACTCATTTATGACGCGGCCATTTTTGTCGCAATAGCGAAAGACCACCTGCTCTTCATCATTCAGCATCTCTATCAGCTTTGGCGTGGAGGTGACGAGGTTTCCCTCACCGTGGGCTATTGGTATCTTGAACAGGCATCCTCTCTCCATGATGAACGAGCCGCTGCATCTCCTGGGTGGTGCTTCGTGTCTCAAATTGATCCAGTCGCAGTAGTAGCCTCGGCGCACGATCTTTCCATTTGAGACCATGACATTTTGTGCCAGGGCCATCTCGATCTTGCCAGTGCCCGGCAAGAGGCCAGCCTCTACAAGGATCTGAAATCCATTGCAAATGCCGATGATGGGCTTGCCTTTAGCTGCCTCCTCCAACAGAGCCTGCATGACGGGCTCTTTTGAGGCGATAGCTCCAGCTCGCACGCGGTCCTGGTAAGAGAAGCCGCCTGGAATGAAGTATCCATCGAAGCTGGAAAGCTCCCCTGCTGATCTATTCCAGCGAAAGATCTCGCCATCCATTCCCACGGCCTTCACTGCTACAAGCGTCTCATACTCGCAGTTCGTTCCAGGGAACTGCACCACTGCAATCTTCATCTCATCGCCTCCACAAGGCCACTCGTCCATGCGAGCCTCGCCTCATCCAGGTCCAGGTCAGCCACAGTCAAGCCCTCCCTTTTCATCACGATCCTCCTTTTCCGGGAGACTTTTCCAATCTCCATCGGCTCCAGGTTGTAGCTCCTCATGAGGTCGACCAGCCGTCCCTCTCTTCCGGGCCTGGCTTCCAGCACAAATCCGGATGACTCTGAGAAGAGGAGCTTGTCGGTTCTCATGCCAGCATCTCCGGCTTTGTCCAGGTCCAGATCGAGCCCGAATTTGGCAGGCCGAACCAGCGCCATCTCCATTGCAGTGCAGGCCAGTCCGCCATTTGAGATATCGTGGGCCGATGCCAGAAGGCCTTCATCTATTGCGTCGATAACGGCATAGATCATTCTCCTCTCCAGGTCGAAACGGACGATGGGGACGTTGGCACCAGTGATATTGAATATGGTCCTGTAGTACTCAGAGCCGCCCAGCTCATCGAACCTTGGGCCGATGAGGTAGAGCCTATCTCCTGCTGCCTTTAAGTCCTGAGTTATTGCTCTTCCAATATCCTTGATTATGCCGACGCAGGCGATGATGGGCGATGGATCCACAGAGCCTTGCGGCGATTCATTGTAGAAGCTCACATTTCCTGATACTATTGGAACGGGCTGGTTCTCATAGCCCTTCAGCCAGATCTGTTTGCAGGAATCCGACAGGCCCTTCACGCCTTCTCTGAACTCCCAGAAGGCCTCAGGCTTCTCCGGATTCCCATAGTTCAGGCAGTCGGTGATGGTTGAAGGCGTAGCACCTATGGCTGCAATGTTGCGCATGGCTTCAGCGACGGCTGTTGCTCCTCCCCAGTAAGGGCTGATCCTGCCATAGAATGGATTGGAGTCCACGGACATTGCCACACCGAACTTCTCGCCTCGCACAGGTGCAATCAATCCTGCATCGGCCTCACCTGGCCGGATCACAGTGTTGCCCATGACTTCTGTATCGTAGTATCTGTAAACATGCTCCCTGGATGCGATGTTGGGGGACTTGAGGATCTTCAGCAGAACAGAGTTGTAGTCAGCAGGTTCATCTATCTCCGGCTCGGCCAGGTTGAATGTGCGAGGTATCTCCTCGCGCTGATATCTTATGCCGCCGGTGAGGTGCTGGATTGGCACATCGCAGACGATTGCGCCCTTGTGTCTGACGACGAATCTATCGCCGCTGTTGATCTTGCCTACAACGCTCGCCCTCGCGCCTTCGTAGACGTTTGGCAGGTCCCAGTCCTCGTTGTAGATCTTCAGGATCCTCTCGCGCAGGTGCATGGGCGAGATGATCAGGAAGCGCTCCTGGGTCTCGGCGATGCTCAGGACCTCAGGTGGGAAGTCGCCTGCTTTGTGCATGTCGTCCAGGTTTATCTCCATGCCAAAGCCGCCTGCAGCGCCCATCTCGGATGCAGCACATGTGAAGCCTCCGCCGCCCAAGTCCTTGAAGCCGATCTCGACGCATTCCTCACGAACCAGCCTGAAGAGATCATCGTTGGCCTTGAATAGCACATTCTTCAGAAATGGATCTGGGATCTGCACTGCGCCGCGGTTTGTCTCTTCATCCTCCTCTCGCAGGGCTTCAGAGGCGAAGGTCACTCCGCCAAGGCCGCTTGCGTCCGTCGGCTTGCCGATCAATATCACATCGTATCCACCATCGCCTGCAGCGGGAGGCGCACGGGAGCGGATGATCTGGTCACGGCGAACGATGCCCAAGGATACAACATTCACAAGGCAGTTGTCGTCGAAGCTCTCGTTGAAAACGATGTCGCCGCCCATGTTCGGCACGCCCAGAGCATTGCCGTACTGCCAGATTCCATCCACCACGCCTTCGGCAACCCAGCGCACTTTGCTTGCCTTGGGACCGTATGGGTCGCCAAAGCGTAGCGGGTCGGCGGTGGCCACCACAGTCGCACCCATGCAGTTGACATCGCGGACGATGCCTCCGATGCCAGTTGCAGCACCTTCATTGGGCAAGATCTGGCTGGGATGGTTGTGGCTCTCGTGGGATATCACTACGCACCATTTGTCGTCGATTGCAACAATTCCCGAGTCCTCGACAGGGCCCATAACCACGTTGGGACCGTCGGTGGGCATGAACTCCTTTAAAGTGGCGCGGCTGCTCTTGTATGAGCAGTGCTCGGACCACATAGCATCATAGCAGAACAGCTCTGTGATGGTTGGATCTCTTCCCAGCACCTCGGCAATGGAGCGCGCTTCTCTGACGGACATGCCTATGCCCGCACCGCGCAGGTTTGATTCAACATCTGAATCGGCAAGACCGATTATCTTCAATTGGGTACACCTCTGCAGTAGGCCTATCAATTCGAAGAGCATTATGAATTTATCGATCCAGCTAAAAAAAAGCTTCTGCATTATGAAAAAGTATGAGCGCCGAAAGTTTAATGGCCTTTGCCGATCTATTCGGATGGGATGGTAGTGGTTCTTTGCAACGATGCAGAGATTGAGGTTCCCGAGGGAGAGATCTGCCAGATCTGCGGATGTGAGCTGGAGGAGTTCGACGAGGTGACGGGAACAGGAATTCACGGTTACTATCACTGGATCTGCGTGAATCATGCGGATGCATGAGATTAATCATCTAAAAGACGTAACTGGCCGGAGCACAACGATCCTCTTGTCGAGCGTAGCTAAGATGCACTTGACCTTCGACTTTCTTGAGAGATGGGTAGCAAGATCTAGAGGAGCTCAATAGTGGCAAGCTAGGGGGCCGTCACTTTCAAAAAAAACTGATCTGCCTGGGAATGACTTCACAGTCAGGCCGAAAAAAAAACGCCTATGACCCAAGGTCACCCATGTGGATGAAAATGGATCTTTGCGAGAACCATTTTCATGTGAATTGGAGACTATCTGCCTATACCTGTGTATCGACCGATGTATGGGCCCATTCTAAGGGGATCGCACATATTTCTGCCATCCACGACCACCAAATCTGGACGAAGCTGCAATACTGTGGCTAAATCGATATTTTCATACTCAGCATGAGCTGTTGCAAGTATCAATACATTTGATTTGGAGATCAGATCTGGTAGGTATTGCGTAGATTTGATGCCATTGAGATGCGATACATATGGGTCGTGTACGCGGATCTCCTTTACGCCACGCTCTTTCAACTCCCTGACTATGCTCTCCGTCGGTGTATGGCGAGGATCTGCTGTATTCTCCTTATAAGCTATACCGAGTATCCCTACGCTCGAATCTTTGAGGCTCTTTCCTTGAGCCTCAAGCAATTTTCCGGCTTTTTCGACTGCATAACCTGGCATACTTTCATTCATTCGCATTGCAGCCAGTGTCAATTTAGGATTGTAACCGTGTTTTTTAACTTCTTCCGCAAAGAAATATGCATCCTCCGGAATGCAATGGCCTCCAACACCACAGCCAGGATATATCGGCTCGAAGTTCCATTTTGTCGAGGCAGCTTTGATTATCCTCTTGACGTCCACTCCGCCAAGTGCATCACAGCTGATGGCAAACTCATTCATGAATGCTATTTTAACTGCCCTCATGGAATTCTCGAGAAGCTTGACAAGTTCTGCCTCTGTAGGATTGTTCACTGTGTAAACATAAGGAACTATCTTCTCGTACAGTCTGGCGCCAAGTTGAGTGCTCAATGCGTCTATTCCGCCAACGACTTTTGGAACCTTGTTTATCGTGTGTTCCTTGTCACCCGGATTTATCCTCTCAGGTGAAAATATAAGTCCAAAGTCAGATCCCGCACAAAGTCCAGATTCTTCTTGGAGGATGCGCTTAAATCTACCGACAGTCGTCCCTGGGCCAACTGTTGATTCAAGGCAGACAAGAGCGCCCTTCCGAAGTCTCTTTCCAACACTCTCGGCACTGGCCTCAACAAACCTGTAATCCGGAGCTCCGCTTCTCGGATCCGCAGGGGTAGGAACGCAGACAGCAATAAAATCAGCATCCCCAGCATTTGCTATATCTGTGGAAGCGTCTAGTGACTGTGCAGCCTTAATATATTCGATCAACCACTCCTCTTCTACAAGGTAGTTTCTCCTCGCCTTTATGCAATCGACCTTTACCTGGTCTAAATCATAACCTACAACATGAAATCCCTTATGGGCAAACATCGTGGCCAGTGGGAGGCCAACGTACCCCAGGCCTACAATCGATATCTCTGTCTCATAATTATCCAATTTCTTTTGATATTCTGATGGACTAACCCAACAATTCTCCTCCATTAGCCCATTGTACATTTTATCATCGTGATTGAAAGGTTCTGGGAATAGATGCCCTTCTATGGGTGCGCATACAGTGCTCTCTTGCGAGGACTTCATAACGAATAACCCCTCCGATTGCTCAAAGTCTCCTGCCGAATTGAGGCATGATTATGGGGGCGGACAATTTGGCAGAACAATATTACACTACTATTCCCTTTTCGCATAAAACTGGACAAGAAATCCTATTTAGGATACAATATTGGATGGATGTATACTTATTTAAGGTCGCAAGTTGTAATAATTATGATAGATAAGAATGACATGTACGTGTATTTAGTCAAGACATATCCTGCCAATGAAATGGCAGGGATTAGCCCTGAGTTCGTCCTAAACTGAGTTCGTCCTAAAATACGAGAGGGTTCTGGTTAGAACAATTGAAAACGGTATCGACACTAAGCTCATCAATCGAGTTCAGGTCATGGAGACCACAGCATGGCAACCACTCAATTGTATCATTGTAATTTGGAAACTGAGATCTCATTTCGATTTTGCGTGCTAGAGCATATGTTCCATAATATCTCTCGTTGCCCTCGCTCAGTGGAGGATAGTCGTATCTTTTGACGTTATACTCCGAACCCGCATGCCTATACCTTAAATCGGCAATGCCAGTCGTATTTGTCTGGATCTTGTATCCCAAATACCTCGTGGGCATTAACTGTGCTCGAATGATTGATATGTCATTTGCCTGAACGGTGGCGTTCATGCTCTCAAGCCACATCACAGTTAGCCTCTCTTTAGAAAGCTCACTGTTGTAGAGAAGGTTCGAACCAGCATAGTCTCTGTTATTCCCCTCAAAGTCTCTGTCATTTATCTGACTGCCTGAATATTGCAGGGATCTCTTTGAAGCTAACGACACCGGCCACTTCTCAGTGAAGGTAAATGTATAGGAATCGGTTCCGTAGGGCTTTACGTAGTCGATGGTAATTTCTTCCTCTACAACCGACCACAGGCTCATCTCATCTTCAGATCTGTAGTCTCCTTCCAGCGCACTCGTCCTTTCTCTTAGCTGGACATCATTGTACGCGATCTCTGAGTAGTAGGAGCTGTAAGGCTTCAGGAGTGTGTCATGATATTCTACTGGCGATATCTTGCCCTCAACCAAGCTCGATTGGGTGAAGGTGATGTTTCCGCTATGGCGATATATGCTCCACGAAGAAGAATTTGTGCCTATGCCGCACTGCCAGAAAGTAGCACTGGCGCTCGAAATAATTGTCAGTGTGATTACGAGTGTTAGAGGCCATAGCTTCATCAAATATGCTCCAATCTTTCCTTTTAACTGTATCGAGCGCCCAACGCCATAATTTCATCAATCATTAAACCGATGCCGATATAAACGCTGGTACGGTATTGCAAATATGATAAATATAAACTTATCGAACGCCTCGCTACGTCTTGTACGTTTCAAGTCGTTCATCTCGATCGCCAACTTTATAAAGATATTTTTTATCACAATTAGATTTTCAGTGAGTAATCCTTCGACCGAATATCGTTTATTCCGCCCTTTTTAATAACCATATTCGCCTCCACAGGCACGCTAATTTCCATCTTTTCCAAAATCATCCTCTTTTTTTTGAGACCTCTGTGAGCCTCCACTCTCCGCCGACTTTAACTGCTCGCAACTTTGACAATTCCATCAGAATCTCCTCGATAGAACTCTTATCGAGCAGCTTCGCCTCCCTCGCCCTCCGGAGCAAAATCGCTCTC
>JGI11944J13513_1000210_pt1 | contig 66075 bp, 57 predicted proteins | sample TerdegcoTASludge_FD_13513 | JGI IMG/M metagenome (IMG submission 13513) | reverse complement strand
GGTGTCGGGGTGGGAGTCGCTGTCGGTGTCGGGGTGGGAGTCGCTGTCGGTGTCGGAGTGAGAGTTGCCGTCGGTGTCGGAGTGAGAGTTGCCGTCGGTGTCGGAGTGGGGGTTGCCGTCGGTGTCGGAGTAGGGGTAACTGTCGGTGTCGGGGTGAGGATTATCGTATCCCCGATGGGGAGGGTGCGGGACAGCGCGACATTCTCATTCACGAGAATGGTGATCGTGACGGCCCCGGCCGTCACCCCGTCGACCGAGAACGTGATGTGGGAATCCACCGGTCCGGCTTTCCTCCCTGCAAGGGCAAGGCGGGTCACGACGGACGTTGCGTCTGGTGCTGCAGTCCCCCCGAAAGAGATGAGGGTGCAGGTCCCCGGGGGGATGGTCCCGGTGTCACTTGTTGAAAACGTGCCGTTCCGGGAACGCCCGACTTTCCTGATCTCGGTATCACCTGCAACCACGGTGATGACATTCGTGTCGGTATTCGAAAGAGTTGCGGAGAACCTCCCCTCGTTCAGGGTAAAGGGGAGGACGAAGTTTTTCAGCTCGAAGGAGAAGGAACCCGCCGGAGTCACGGCAAACACGCCATCGACGAGGATAGAGAAGACACTGCCATCGGGCAGGCCGTTTATCGTGATCGTCACCTGGTCGCCCTGCTGGATCCGGTCCGGGGCAAGGGAGATGGAGACTGCTGATGCCCCCTGTGCAAGGAGCAGGAGCAGGCAGACGAGACAGGACCGGAATACTAATGCCACCCTGGGATCTCCCCCTTATCCGTATTCTCTGAATGGTCCGGACACCTTTATTATCGATTCGGTGACGCTTGACCGCCGGAGGGCTGCATCGTTTCCCACCCGGCCGGCACAGGTCCGCGGAGGAATGCATCCATGGAATACCCGGGTACTCCTGCAAGGATACCCTTATCGCGTTTGCCCGGACCGGGAAAGAGGGGACGCAGGCAGTCGCTCCCTTGGGGCTCGTCCACGGCGGGAACATGCCGGGAGGGTTGCCCGGTCGCCCGTGCCGGGATGGGACGATCCCGTTCCCTGCATCCCGCGGTCATGCAGCCCTTGCGCCTGCCCTTCCCGATGGACGCACCACGGGCCTTTCCGGTCACGGTGCACAGGTCATCGGGCTTGCCCGGGAGAGGTGCGCCGGGGGCGTCATCCCCGCCGGGGACAGCGGGGACGGCAGGGAATACCACAAGATTATTCACGCGGGAAAAAGGAAGGTCTTTGTCTGACCCGGGGGAAGGATCCGGAAGATATGGAGGGGGTTTCTCCTACTCTGCTGCAGGGGCACTCTTCCCGGCATCCGATGCCGCCGGGTGACCTGCACGGTACAAGAGGGCAATGACTGCCGGCATGATCAGGATCGCGCCCATCAGGGAGAACCCGACTGTGATCACCGTGGTGATCCCGAAGTTCGAGACGATGTTGAAAGCCGAGAGGATGAGGGCCGAGAACCCAAAGACCGTTGTTAAGCCGGATACCGTGATCGCGGTGCCGATCTTCTGGACGCTGGTCTGGATTGCCGTATAGAGATCGAGGCCGCGGGCCATCTCCTCGTCGACCCGTTCCATGATGAGAACGGTGTACTCGGACGCCACCCCGATGGTCATGGAACCGAGGACCGCGGTGAGGGGGGTATAGTCCAGTCCCAGGAGGTACATGATGGCTCCGTTCCACCCCACGATGGCAACGATGGGCAGGAGGGGCGAGACGGCATGGAAGCGCCTGTACGCGAGGAGGAGAAATCCGAGGATGAAGCCGAACCCAAGGAGCGTCATGGTCGTCTTGGAGTTCTTGATGTCGTCCATCAGCGCTGCAAACATCTCCGTCATCCCTGTGACCCGGGCAGTCACTCCCGGCGGGGGAGTGTTCCACTTCACGTCGTCCCGGATGAGCTCAATCTGGGACCTGGCCTGCCCAATCTCAAGGTCGACCGTGGAGAATTCGAGCACCGCCTCGATGTTCCCGTTCAGGTACCGCTTCTTCGTCCCGTCCGGGATACGGGCAAGGGCCTGCCGGATTTCGTCCTCGGTCGAGGGGAGGACCCCGTTGTTGTAGCGTGCCAGCAGGGTGGCAATGCTCGTCACCCCCGTGACCTTGTCGTTGTGCGAGACCTCGTACTCGCCGAAATCGTTTATCCATTTGACGGTGACCGGGTCAAGGACGTTTCCCGACGACACCATGACAGGGATGGTACTCGTGGACCCCATGGTCCTCGTCACCTTGTTCATGTACTGGAGCGCGGGCATGTCCGGGGGTACGAATGTCTTTTCGTCCGCGCTGATGGGGACTTCGTTGTCGAGGCTGAACCCGATGATCGCGACCAGGAACACGAAGATAAGGACAGGGACAGGGTTTTTGGCTATCCGGTAGGCGACTCTCCCGAGGAAGGCATCGTACTTCTCGATGAAGGTACCACGCGATCCTTCCTGGTGGACGGGGGGAACATCGCAGCCTTTCCATTCAAGTTCGCACGCAGAGACATCATCGAGCTTTCCCTTCGGTGTCTTCGGGCGGTACCGGATGATCATGGCAAAGACCGGGATGATGACCAGTGCGGCAAGGTAACAGGAGACCACGCCGATGGTGCAGGTGATGCCGAAATCCCCCACCATGGGGATGGGCCCGAACTTCATGGCAATAAACCCCATCGAGGTGGCAAGCATCGCTATCAGCACTGCGGGGCCGGCCTTGGTAACCGTGGTCCTGATGGCGTCCGGGAGCGTTGACTTCCGGGCCTCCTCGTCCAGCCGGGAATGGATCTGGATGGCATAATCGATGCCTATCCCGATCAGGACCGGGAAAGCCCCGATGACCACCATGCTGATGGAGATGCCGGACAAACCCATGACCCCGAACGTGAGGATGAGCCCGGTTGCCACGACGACGACGGGGAGAAGGGTATAGCGGACATGGTTAAAGAGGGTCATGACCGCAACGACCATCAGGACCATGGCTGCCATGATGAGAACTCCCATCGATGCCCCCATCTCCTGCTTCATCTCCTGGGAAAAGGCAGGACTCCCGGAGAGTGTCACCGTGACGCCCGGCGGCGGGTCCGACGATGCGATGACATCCCGGAGGGTGTTGAGGACCTCCTCCTGCCTGTCCTTCGATATGCCGGGCTGGAGGGTGACAACGCTGATCGTCATCATCCGGGAAGGCATGTACCGTGACACGAGCTCGGCAGGGGCCTGTTCGATGATGTGGTTCACCTCTGCCGCGGATTGTGGGAGTGTGCCCCCGTTGCCCTGCATGAGCAGGTCGACGATACCCGAGACTCCCGTCACATACCTTTCATCGGAGAGATCTCTCTGGAGCCGCTCGATGTACTGCAGGGATCCCGTGTCCGTGATGTCATCGGACTCGAAGATGACCATGATTGCATCCGACCCGTACGTATCGGTGTAATGGGTGAGGGTCGCGCCACGGGGGGTTGCCTTATCGATATAGGTGCCTGACCCGGTCTCCATCGTTACGAGGGTGAGCCCGTACAGGGCGATCACCACAACGATGACTGCAACAGCCCCGACAATCCGGGGATGCGCAATGATCCGGTCGGCAAGCCACTCGTAGGGATTTTTCATGCTACCCTGCTCCGGCAATGGGGGGGAAGTAAATGGGTAAACTGACCCGGAACGGGATGGAATGGCACCCTCTGGAAAAAGACATGCCCCGGCCCGCACGCGGGAGTGTTGCCACGGCCCCATGGAGTTGTCATATTCACTACAACATATCTGGGCGACGTGATGCTATAAGGGTATTGCACCGGAAAGGGGCATGCTTCGCCGGAAAAATGGCTGCATAAAATGCCTGTAGCAGGAAACGAGGGGAATTATCCGGATTCCTGCGAGGGGTCCCCACCGGTTTCCCTGCACCACCCCGGTGCCCTGATCGGTCCCCGTGGCGCGGGGAAAAGGGGGACAGGGATCCGGGGTCCCTTCCCGCGGGTTCACTCTTCCACCACGAGGATTCCCCGTGCATCGATCCAGCCGCCGGGCTCTGTCACCTCAACGGACACTGTATCGGTGTAGGAATGGGAGACCCAGCCACCCTTCCATACTGCATTGGTCCCTTCGATGCTCGTGGTGATGGAGAGGGCAACCGGGGAGCCGGCAGAAAAACTCACGTAGACCGGGACAGTATGCCCGAAGGCCCGGCCCCTGGCATAGGGCAGGGTGTATTCTTCCTCCAGCCGGAACTCTCCTCCGGGGGAGAAGAGGGGTTCCTTTCCCACCGGGTTGCGGGTGTCGATGGTCCTGTTCACCGGAAAGATCGTGCCCAGGCTGACAGGCACGAGCACGGGGGTATCAGCCGAGTATTCTTTCCCGGGAGCACGGGTAGGGGGAAGGGGGCTCTCTCCCGGTTCGATCGCGATGGGATACCCATGGTATTCCGGGACCATCGTGGCGGCCCGGATGGCGAGCAGGGGAGTCCCGTTTACGACCTCGAGCGAGAGGTTCCAGCCGGGAGGTGCCCCGGAGACTGTTCTGTTGAGGAAGGATTCGGCCAGGACGGGTGTCCCGTCCAGGAGCGGGACAGGGAGGAGGATGGTCACATTGTCAATCGTGGATGGATAGGATAGGGTGATGGTGTAGTGGAAATGGTGCACCCCGCTCCCTGATGGAGCCTCGTTGAATAGGAATACGAGGTATCCGAAAAATGCAATGAACACGATGACTGCCCCGATGAGGAGGTATTTCAATCCCTTTTGCACCGGTTCCGGTATCATGGGTTTAATCTCCGCACAAGGGGATCGGTCCTCCCTGCAGAAATAAAGAGGGGATGGCACAAGGGGCGTTCCGGCGAAAACTCCAGTGCAGGAACAAAAGGCACGGAACGGGCAGGGTTCCACCACGGGCCCGTCCCGGACATGTCCCGGAATGCCCGCGGGAACCTGAGAGCGTGTCACTTTCCTGCCGGTTTCCCCGGGGTTGTATCTTCAAATACAGGGAGGTCACATTGTGCCAGAAGGATCACCATGTCAGCACGGATTCTTGTCGCGTATGCATCGAAGAAGGGATCGACTGCCGGGATAGCCCGTGCCGTCGCACGTGAACTCGAGAGTGCCGGGATGACGGTGGATGTCATCCCTCTTGAATCGGTCACATCCCTCGGAGCGTATGATGCACTGGTTCTCGGGACTCCGGTGTATGCAGGAAAGTTCCTTGCGGATATTCCGGCGTTTGCCAGCAGATTCTCCGAAAGAATCGCCAGGATTCCCGTCGCAGGGTTTGTCACCGGTATCGCCCCGGTCTGGCCGGAAGCGGGTGACCCGGATGCAATCACCGAAAAGTTCGGGCAGGCAATGGCTCCCGGAAAACCCGTTGCTGTCACGATGTTTGCGGGAAAATTCGACCCCCGGGAGCATGGAATTCTTGTCCGTTCCCTCGGGAAGGTGATGAAGATACCGGCAGGAGATTTCAGGGACTGGGGTTCAATCTCGGCATGGGCGCGTGAGCTGCCGGCAAAGATGGGATTCTGACGCACCGGGGATCACTTCCGTCTCCCCCCTTTTTCCGGACGAAAAAAATCCTGCAGGGGGCACACCTGCGAATTGAAAGCGCCCTTTTTCCTTTTCACTCAACTCCATGGGACACTGACAAGGACCCTGTCCCCCTCGATACGGACCGGGTAGCAGGTGAGGGGGCGCGGCGGGATCGCCCGCGTGGCAAATTTCAGGATGGTCCCCGAAAGGTTCGTCCACCGCACGACGTGCCCGTCCCGGATATCAAACTGCGATCCGTGCATAGGACAGGTGAGGATGTGTCCCTCCAGCGTCCCTTCCGAGAGGTCCGCCCGGAGGTGGGGACAGAGGACATCGGTTGCATAGACCCGGTCTCCCCGCCGGGCAAGGAGGATCTCTTTGCCCCGGACCGTTACCTTTCTCAGCTCTCCATCCCGGATGCCGGAGAGCCTGCAGGCCCCGGTGAACTCTGCCATACCCTTTCAAAACCCCCTCATCAGCCCCTCGTTCCCCCACCGTGTGCATTCCCGGGGGACTCTGCCTCTCCTGCCACGTTATCCTGCCGGATGACTAAAAGGTTTTGTGCCCCTCGTTTTATCCCTGCCGGGCATGGAATGCGGAGGGGGCTCCCGGAAGAGAGAACGTCTTCCCGTCACTCCTTGACGAGCACCGCCGCCCTGTTGACGAAAAAGAGCCTCCGTTCCTTCACGGAAAACCCGGCTTCCCCCGCATACCGGAGCTCGTCCCCAAACTCCCTGCCGGAGACGACGAGCGGCGGTTCGGAGAGAAAGAGCGTCCCTCCCGGTTTCAGGAGGGATGCTATCTCCGAAAAGAGCCTCCGGGGATCCGGGACCTCGTGCACCACGAAGATGGCAAAGGCAACGTCAAATGTCCCCCTGCACGCGTCCGGGAGAGCGATCGTGTCCGGCCTGCACCGGTGCGTCGTGATGCGGGAGATGAGCCCCTCCGTTTCCATTCCTGTCCGGAGGATGTGGAGCATCTCCTCCTGGAGGTCGACGGCAAAGACCCGGCCGCCATCCCCCACGCGTTTTGCAAACTCCCGGGTGAAAAAGCCCGGCCCGCAGCCGAAGTCGAGGACGCGGTCACCAGGCCTGACGTAACGGGCTGCGAGCCGGCCGGGGCGGTAGAAGAACCTTCGGAGCCGGGTATCGAGGTGTCCTGCCCTCTCTGCCGAAAAGACCTCGTGCGGCGGGCGGACCGGAGTGGATGCCATGGTGAACTATTCCTTCAACCCGGAATAATGATTCCCGGGCGGGGGACCGGGACCAGTCCCTTTCGAACCGGATGAAAAAGGGAAGGTAATTTTGCCGGGGGAAAATCAGGTTCTCCTCGCGCCCGACACGTACGCCATATCCTTCTGGAATGTCCAGATGGCGCCGCTCGCTGACGTCTTCTCGCTGTAGGAGAGGTCTGACCCGAGACCGGGGCGGTAAACGATCCCTATTAGATCCCCCTCATCTACCTCGTAAATCTTCGACATCCTGCCCTCTTTTGAATGTACATTCATGTACGCGGTGACATCCCCGAGAGCAGGTTCCGAACCAGGACCATTGATAGTAACAGCATAATCCAGTGCAACGGGGATATCGGCAGATGCTGCGATGAAGCGGTCGCCTGCTTTCGTCGAAAGGACGACCTGTTTCATGGAGACATCGCTTCCTGCTGCAACGATGTTGCAGAACTGGGGTGTCACTGCACCATTTCCGGCAGCAAAGGGACAGAGGAAAGATTGTTTTGTCCTGCTGTAATTTCCAGCGGTGTCCAAGGCAAGGGACTCACTGGAGACCATCTGCCCTGATGCATCACCGATAAAGGTGACGGTTTTTTCTGCCTCGAAATTGTTCTGGTTGACGGGTTTATTCCTCGTATCGATATCTGCGGATTTGGTGTATGTTGTTACCCCATGGTCTGCGAGAGTCTGTTCATTGTACGAACTTGTGTACTGGACTTCTCCCGGCTGGAAAAAAATGTCTCCAAATGGAACAAACGAAAATAGTACATCTCCGACTTTAAATTGTAAATAATCCATAGTGCTGACCCAAGTTTCCCCCGGAGGGTCCAGTGTGTTATCGAGCGCTGCCGTTGCACCCTGCATGACAGCAGCGTCGTCTTCCGTGAAGAGACCTGTTACGGTCACATCCGTGTGTGTCTGCAATCCCTGCGTTTCGAGCGTCTGGTTTGCCGGAATGTCTGCGGTTGCAAGTGCTGTGAAAAAAAGGAAAGCAATGAAAATAATGGAATATTTCATGTATCCGCACCGAAATAAAAGGTTCACGGTGGCGCCAATAAATTTTGTTATTTTTGATATTCTCATTTATTATGAAGTTTTATTTTTATTTTGTATCTTAATCAATGGGGGAAGGAGTATATCCTGTTGTCCATGAGTGGTTTCATTTCCTTCATGACCATTCCAACACGTATGTGATTACCTGAATGAATTGACTGCTGCCTTTATAAAAAAAGAATTTCCTGCCGGATTGCCTGCAAGGCAGATCCCCTCCCCGTCCTCTCTCATTTCGGCCGCATGTATCCCCACTTCTCCAGAGCCCGTGCAAGCTCCCGGGAGGTTTTTGCCTTCTCGTCGAGGGATACACCCTCCTTCCAGGCCTCGATCGCCTGCATCGTGGCAACTGCCCCCGCCCGTGTTCCGTCGGGATGGCCATGGATGCCTCCGCTCACGAGGAGCACGAGGTCGCAGCCGTAGATACCGAGGACGTCCGGGACGAGTCCGGGGTGAAGCCCCCCGGAAGAGACCGGGAACGCGGTCTTTATCCTGCCCCAGTCCTGGTCGAGGAGGATATGGGGGACGGCCTTCACGTGCTGCTCCCGCAGGACGTTGGCAAGGAGGGCCACCTCTCTCTTTGTCCCGGAGAGCTTTCCCACCGCCGTCCCGGTATGGATCTGGGAAACACCGATCAGGCGCATCAGCTTGGCGAGGAACTGCATGGATATCCCGTGCTTCCTGTTCCGCGAGAAGGCGGCATGCATGGCCCGGTGCGCATGGATGGCAAGCCCAAGGTCCGAGCAGTAGTCCCGCATCGTCGCGACTGCCGCGGTCCCGGCGACGACAACGTCGATCATCGCGTAGTTCCACCCGGACGCTGCAAGCAGGTCGGCCCGCTTCTTCATGGTCTCCGTGTCTGCCGTGATGTTGAGGAACGCGGACTTCGTCTCCCCTGTCTCCTGCTCGGCCCGGTCACGCAAACGCGTCATCTCCCGAACCCTCTCGTCGAACCTGTTGAAGGACGTGGAGGTCAGGTTCTCGTCGTCCTTGGCAAAGTCAAACCCGCCCATCCATGTCTCGTACGCGACCTGTGCGTGTTCCTTCGCGGAAAAACCCACCTTCGGCTTCGGGACCGCCCCTGTCAGGGGCCTGCCGTGCACCTTCATCATCGTCCGGATACCCTCCATGCCAAAGTGCGGCCCGCGGAAGTGGGAGATGTACGCCTGCGGGAGGGTGACGTCGATGAGCCGGAGGTTCCGGAGCGCCTTCATCCCGAAGATGTTTCCCGCGATCCCGCTCAGCAGCTGGACGGCATTGCCCTCCTCCCAGAGATCGAGAGGGTAGGAGATCCATGCGTACTTCCCCTCAATTTCAAAAACGGTTGCCTGGAGGTCCCTCATCCGGTCCGGAAGCGAGGTCAGTGTCGTCCAGGTCCCTGTCGAGCTCTCGGACGCAATCCTGCCTGCGGCCTCTTCCCTGCTTATCCCTGCCGCCGGTTCGAAATAAAAAAGGGCAACGAGTTCGTTTTCTGCGGGTTCGTAGGACGTGTCCACGAAGTCCATGTACCAGTCGGTTGCCATGTGCTTTCCCTGTACAGGAAAGGGAGGGAATGTCTCTTAATGGAAATGGTGGAGGAGAGAGGAAAAGGCCCTTCGCTCATCTGGTTGGGAGAGTGAAGAACCAGAGCGGGGGCGGCCCCGCCCCCGCACCCCCCACGGGGATAGTCCCGCCGCCCCCGAAGGGAGCCCCCGCAGCGGTTTCACGATGGGTGTCCCAAGAAGAGCGGAGTGCCAGACCGGCATGAAAAATGGCATGGTTCTGCCCGGGACACCCGGCCAGAGAAGGAAAATGGCGGAGCCGTTTCCATGGGAAAATATCAGGTCCCCTTCCGCCTGATGCGGACCGACTCGGCATGGGCGTGGAGTCCTTCGGCGTCCGCGATCGTCTCGATGATGTCTCCGATCGCCTCGAGGCCCTCCTTCCCGATGATCTGGACGGTGGATGTCCTGCAGAAGTGCCCCACGTTCAACCCCGAGTACATCTTCGCGTACCCTGCCGTGGGCAGGACGTGGTTTGTGCCCGACGCGTAGTCCCCGGCGGCGACCGGCGTATAGGGACCGACGAAGATGGACCCCGCATGCCTGACGGCAGAGAGGACCGGGAGCGGGTCGCTGACCTGGATGGAGAGGTGCTCGGGGGCGATCCGGTCCATCATGCGGACCGCTTCATCCATGTCGGGCGCGACCACGTACCCGGAATGGGCAAGTGCCTTTTCGATGATCTCCTTCCGCGGGGACCGGGCAAAGAGGCGTTCGACCTCCCTGCCGACCTTTTCTGCCATCGCCCCGTCGGTCGTCACGAGCACGCAGGCGGCGTCCGGGTCGTGCTCTGCCTGGGCGAGGATATCGATCGCGATGAAGGACGGGTTGGCGGTTGCGTCCGCGATGATGCCGATCTCGCTTGGACCCGCCGGGAAGTCGATCTCCGCGTGTTCCCGGAGGAGCATCTTTGCTGCCGTCACGTACACGTTGCCCGGCCCGACGATCTTCTGGACCGGGCGGATCGTCTCCGTCCCGAGTGCCATCGCCGCGACGGCCTGGGCTCCCCCGATCCGGTAGATCTCCTCCACGCCCGCGATGTCGAGCGCAACCAGGGTGAGCGGGAGGACTGGCGGCGGGCTGCAGGCGCACATCTCCGGGACTCCTGCCACCTTCGCAGGGACTGCGTTCATCAGGGCCGTGGAAGGATAGGCGGCCCGGCGGCCCGGGACATACAGTCCCACGCGGTCGAGCGGGGTTGTCTTGACACCGAGCACGATGCCCGGTTCGGTCTCCTCGAGCCAGAGGCTCCTCTCCTTCTGGAGCTCGTGGAACCGCGTGATCCGCGCCTCTGCCTCGATCAGGCTCTCGATCAGCCGGTCTTCGACCTCCTCGTAGGCCGCGTCGACCTCCTCGGGCATGACACGGACGGACGTGCACTCCGGTTCGTGCTTCTGTGCCATCCGGAGGAGGGCGGCATCCCCGCCTTTCCGGACTTCTTCGATGATCCGGGCTGCCGAGGCCTTCGCCTCGTCGAGGCTCGAACGCCGCTCCCTCTCCCACCGATCCACATCAAGCGGTCTGAACATGCGGAACACCTGTTTCTCCCGGAAAGAGATTAAGGGTGGTGTCACGGGAGGAAACGGTGACCGGTACGGTTCAGGGGCAGAAAAGAGGATGCAGATGCATCGGAAGAGGGGAGAAAGGCGCGCAGGGCAAGGAAACGGTGGTTGCCTGATGATGAATGCGAGTGGCAGGATTCGAACCTGCGAACTCCTGCGAGAACCGATCTTGAGTCGGTCACTTTTGGCCTCTCAGTCACACTCGCTCCTGTACAATAGGAAAGGATCAGGCAGCAGGATAAATCTTCACGATCCACCCGTCCCACCCGTGACTGGAAACGGTTTCAATGATACGTATTTCGTTCCCCGGAAAAAGAAGGGGACCTTCATAAAACCCCGTGCGATTCCCACGGGCTCCTTGCCAGAGAGATGGCGTGCCCGAAATCGCTGTGGGGGTCAGGGAAAAAACTCCCGGGAACAGGTTAGGTCCAAAAAAGATGTATCAGGGAGGGGGAAAGGGGCCCTGATGGAATGATTCCGGGGGGATTCCTGTCAGCAAATCCCGGAGATATCCTCCAGCAGCTTCCTCACATCGATCCAGATTATCAGCTCGTTCTGGTCCCCGTCCTTGTCCCGGTCTCTCTTTTTGATGATGCCGAGGATGGTCGCAGACGATCCCCCGTTAAGGAAGGTGTCCTGGTCACGGTCCACCTGGGCCGCCTCGAATGTCGAGACGGACGTCACGTCGTCGACGAGGATACCGATCTTTTTTCCCATGACCTTTTCATCGAGGACGATTATTCTCCTGTCCTCCTCGGGGATATCGGAGGTTTCAGTGATGCCAAGTTTCCCGCGGAGGTCGACGATTACCGTGATCTCTCCCCTCAGGTCGATAATCCCCCTGACCCAGGGGGGCGTGCTCGGGAGAGTCGTAATGGTGGTGTATTCCACGACTTCGCGCACATCGAAGAGGTCTATTGCGAAATGCCGGTTCCCGAGGAAAAACTCGACGACCTGGATAGTATCGCCATGGGTCCTGTTATCCGGTGAAGAGTGAACGGGCACGCTGGACGGGGTCATGGCCGATACCCCTCATTCGACCTTGAATCTCTTGTTTGCGGCCAGGGCTTCGACAGCAATGGTGTTCACCTTCTTGGCCATAGTTGAGATTTCATCCATGGAAGAGGTCGATTCTTCAACCGCGGCCGCAATGCCCGTTGCTTCCTTTGCGGTCTGATCGACAATCCTCGCCACCTCGTTCACGGTCGCAGTGATTTCCTCGGTTGCTGCAGCCTGTTCTTCCGTGGCAGATGCCACCTCCTCGGCGCTCTTTGCCACGCGGTCTATGGATTCGGCAATCTTCATGAAGGCCTGGACAGTCTCTGTCACCATCTGGGATCCGGTCTCGACGACTGCTTTGGCCGCCTTCATTGCCTGCGTCGCATTGAGCGTCTCCTTGTTGAGGTTGTTGATCATCCCCTCGATCTTTTCGGCTGATTGACCCGATTCCTGGGCCAGAGCCTTGACCTCTGTCGCGACGACTGCAAAACCACGGCCGGCATCCCCGGCCCTCGCTGCCTCGATCGCGGCATTGAGTGCGAGGAGGTTTGTCTGGTTGGCAAGGTCCCTTATCAGGCTGACAATCTTGGTAATCTCGTTCATCTGGCGTTCGACCTTCGAGACGATCTCGGAGACCTGCGATGTCGAGGCCGCAATGTCGGCCATGCTTTTCTCGGTATCTCCCGCGAGCTGTGCACCCTTCCTCGAGAGATTGTTCGTTTCCCGCGACAGGCTGGAGACCGATTCCATCGAGGAGGCAATCTCCTCTATCGTGGCGCTCATGTCGCCCATCGCCTTGAGAACCTCTTCTATGTTCTGTGACGACTTCTCCGCGTTGGAACTGAGGGATGCAGTTTTCTCTGCGATGTAGTGGAGGCTCTTGACCGCATCGGCGATGTCAGCGCTCGTCACTTCCGCTGCCCGCGTCAGCTCGTTCATCTTCCCGTTGACGTCGCGGATGTTGTTCTGGAGAGAGCTGATAATTCCGCGTACCGCATCCCGCAGAAGGATAATCTGCTCGTAAACATCCTTTGTATCCTCGTCAGGTGGCGTTATATCATACCGGAGCGTGAGGTCACCTTTCGCCATCAGGGCATACATCTTCTGGAGCTCTTCGACCTCGCGTGCCATGTATTCCTGCTTTTTAATGATTTTTGTGATGTCGTTGTAGTTGATGTAAATATACTTGACATTCCCTTTTTCGTCGAGGAGCGGGATGTTCGTCCGCACAACGGTGTGGATTCCCGACGGAGTCTCCATTGTACTCTCCCCCACACTCACCCTGCCGGAAAGCGCGTCCAGGATGGAACCACCCGAATCCCTGATATACCGGATCATATTTTTATTCTTGATGTCGGAAAGCGGGAGCCCGATAAGGGTTTCCCTGCTGTACCCGAGCAGTCTGCAAAGCGGTTCATTAACAAGGATAATCTTCAGGTCCTTATCCAGGATACCATGTGGAATCGGGTTTTTCTCAAATATCTCGGCATATTCCTGAACTTCAAGCATTCATTTCCCCTCTGAAATTTATGCACCGGCGGCGTCTCTGCCCTAAGAGGAAAAGACCGTACCTGGTGATGCACGAGTTTACGTTTCAGGTAAAAATATTTAAATGTGGAGTTTGGATCCCCCCATTTAACGTCAAAAGGGCGGGTACCGCAGCAGGTGAAGGGTCCTTTTCTTCACCGGAAAATACGGACTGCCCGGGAAGACCGGCCGGGATAACCCGCAGGCCCGCCCCGGCAATGCCGGGAATCACCCTGCACGGTCTTTCGTCAGCCCGGTGACCGTGCCTGCAATCTCTCCCACCGTCTCCACGAGGGCAGAGACCTCCTCCCCGGTTGTATAGCACCCAAGCGACGCCCGGACGGTTCCAGCGGGATGGAGGGACGCTGCCAGCGGCTGGGCACAGTGGAACCCGGACCGGACGCAGATGCCCCTCCGCCGGTCGAGTTCCGCGGCACATGCGTGGGGGCTCATTTCCGTGACGTTGAAGGAGATGACCGGCGAGCCCCGGGGGCTGTAGACCCCGACACCGGGCAGTGCGGAGAGCCCGTCGTGGGCCAGGCAGGCAAGCGTGGTCTCGTGCCGGTGGATGTTATCCACGCCGAGTTCCATGACAAGCCCGATCGCTGCGCCAAGACCGATCACGCCCGGGATGTTCGGTGTCCCTGCCTCGAAACGGGCGGGCGGGGGGAGCAGGGAGAACCCGTCGAGCGTAACCTCCCCGACGATGCCGCCACCGAGGATGCATGGCGAGAGGAGGGAGAGGTCGGATGCATACAGGATTCCCGTTCCCTGGGGACCGAGGAGCCCCTTGTGCCCCGGGATGGCGACGAAGTCAAACTTCCCGGCGTCGAAGGGGATGTGCCCGGCGGACTGCGCAGCATCGAGGAGGACCGGGACGTCACGGTCGTGGGCCAGGTCTGCAACCTCCTCCACCGGCTGGACCGTCCCGAGGACGTTTGTCATGTGGGTGATCGCGACGAGGCGCGTCCTCTCCGTCAGGGCACCTCCAATTTCGGCGGGATCGACCCTTCCGCCATGGTGGGGGACAACCACGGTGCGGACGCCCCTCTTCTCCAGGTTCATCCAGGGCAGGAGGTTGGCATGGTGCTCGAGGGCTGTCGTGACGACCTCGTCGCCCTTATCCCAGGACATCCCGTTCGCAACAAGGTTGATCGCCTCTGTCGTGTTCCGGACAAAGACGAGCGTGTCTGACGGAACACCCAGAAAACGGGCCAGCACGTCCCGGGTCCGCTCGTACTCCTCCGTCGTCCGGCGTGCCAGCCGGTGGGACCCCCTGCCGTGGTTTGCGGCATACTCGTAAAAATAAGCGCACATGGCCTCGACCGCCCTCCGCGGTGTCTGGCTGGTCGAGGCCGAGTCGAGGTATATGCACCTTTCAAGGACCGGGAACTCCTCCCGCAGGCGTGCAAGATCGTACATCGGGAGGAATTATCGTCCTGTCTGACCTTGAGAATTGCCGTTTGGACGCAGGGTCACATGAAGTCGGCAAGTCCCTTCTGCTCGGACTTCTCCTGCCCGAACGTCGACTCTATTGCCATGTCGAGGACGGCAACCCTCTGGCGGGTATAGTCCGAGATCCTGTAGCGGGTACAGATATCGCGGGAGACTTCGAGGTACTTCTTCACAGAGCCCTCGTGCACCGTCGGGATGATGTTACCGCCGCACCGGGTGCACTTCCCGGCAAGGGGCATCCGCCTGTAACTCGCGTTGCACCTGGTGCACCGGAACTTCTGCCTGGAGTAGGCCGAGAGGTTGCCCATCAGGTCACGGATGAAGTGGGTTGTGAGCACCCTCTCGGCCACGTCATGCTCGTCGACAGCCCGGATCTTCTCCGCAAGGTCGAGTTCCTTCTGCAGCTTGTCGATCATCGACTTCTGCTGGGTGTACATCGACTCGATCGGCCCTGCCGAGATATCCGTCGTGTCGTGGGAGAAGGAAAACCCCTCCATCTGGGCGGGCGTCCCGAGCCTCCGGCCCACCCTGTCGACAAGTCCCTCCACCTCCCGGGGATGGGCATACCGCAGGGCCGCGAGGTAGAACTCGAGCGGGTAGCCGGACCCGACATCGATGTTGTGGCTCTCCTTGTCTATCTCCGCAGGGTCGATCCGCGTCGTGAGGACCAGCGGTGCATCCATCGTCCCGCCCCTCGTCTCCGGGAGGAAAGACCGGGAAAAGTTGATCAGCCCGTCGAGGAGGAGCATGATGCAGTCCTCGTCCCCGTCGCACTGCCCCGTGAAGATGCCGTTTGCACAGACCGTGTGCTCGTCCGTGACCGTGAGGCAGAAGACCCGGTCGTCAGGGCAGGGGATGACGTCCCGCCGGGCAATGTGGTCGGCAAGGACGTTCATCCCGACCATCACCGGCACGGCATCCCCCTCTTTGACCTCGACGGCCCGGATCTTGCGCAGGAAACAGACGTCCCAGAGGAGCATCGCGTGGTCGGGGGTGACCACGATGGATCGCCCCCCTCTTGTCTCGAACCGGATCAGGGCGGCGGGAGCCCGGTGGATCGAGACAGACGTGACCCGCCGGAGGTGAGGTTTTCCCTCGGTGTCCACGGTCCGGACGAGGAGCGTTGACTGGGGATCGGAGTAGTACGTGCCGAGCCTGTCTATCCCGGGTCGCGAGAGGTCGAAGTTCTCCGCAACGATCTGCCGGATCGGTTTCGTGCTCCATTCTTTTCCGTCGAATGTCTCGATCAGGGTATCCCCGTGGAAACAGTTCCTCCGCTTGGCCGCGTGGAAGAACGGGTGGGCGTACCCGACGTTCGCCCGGGTGAACCCCACGATCCGGGCGAGGACGCCGGCACTCGTGTGGGGCGCAAGCCCGATGACGAGGTGGCCGAGGAGGTCATCCCGCGAGCTGACCCTGTAAAAGGGGGAAAGGCCGTAGCACTTCTCGAGGAGCTCATCGATGAACTGGGCGACCCGGACCATGTACCCGGCACAGGAGTCGGAGACGAGGATGTCCTGGGGACGCAGTTCGACCACCTGCAGGGGTGACGTGAGGGGTTTTCCATCGATATCCGCATCGTACCCCAGTTCTCTCAGCTTGTCGGGAGACACGCCGATTTCGGCGGGCCGGATGTGGGTTAAGGGCAGGTCGATCATGTCAAAGCGGACGGTGCCGTCCTTGAAGACGAAGATATCACGGGCCGCCCGGAGGATGCCCTTCTCGATTGGCTCGACCGTCTTTTCCCGCGATATCAGCCCGCGGACACCCTTCACGAGGGTGATGGCGTTCTCGCGGAGGCCCAGTCTCTCCACGGCTGCCATGTACTCCTGCCTGACGTTGAGTGTCGTCGTCGCCGAGCAGGTGGCAGGGACGTGGCAGGCAGGGCAGGTACCGCTCCCGATCTCCCGCCTGCACCGGGGACACGTGTACACCGGCTCCGTGTGGCTGCCGCAGGCACACCTGTTCCGGAACGTCTCGGCCCCGCAGGAGGGACAGCGGCGTCTCCCCGTCTCGATGGTGATCACGCCGCCGTCCATGTTGGGCTGGGGTGCGTGGGCCTGTGCTTCCTGGAACGACCGCCTGTTCCCCCCTGCGTCGCCGAGGGGGAAGAGACCGTGGGGAGGGGGGTTCATCTTCCGGGGACGTGACTTGCCCGGCCGCCCCATGCGGCCGCCAATCCGCGTCCCGGCACGGGACCGCATGGGGAGGCCCGAGAGGTGGCTGACGAGTGCGAGCGTGTCACTGCCGCCGGGTACACTGTCCCACGCCGGGCGTCTCTTCAGTTTCAGGTCGAGGCCGAGGCACGCGAGGAAGACGAGGTACTCGCTGATGCATATCTGGCCCTCCCTCACGCGGTGGGGGAGGAGGATCTCCTCGAGGAGGTACTTGATCCGGGGGTCCGGCGGGAGGACGAGGATGCCGTGGCGAATTTCACCCTTCTCCGAGACGTAATCGGCGATTTCGCGCACCTCGGCGGGCGAGATATCGTCCCAGAGGAAGGTGAAATCGGGGTGGAGGAATGCCCCCTCGAAACACTGGGCGATCGCCTCTTCCTCTGTATTAGGCCGCTCCTTTCCCCCCTCCTGGCACCACCACTCGTGGCAGTAGGCAGGCGGGACGAGGACGTGGTTGTTCTCGAGGAATTCGCCGTACCCGATGAGGATCTCGCCGACGTCGAGGATGCGGTCGACATCGTCCTTCAGCCTGACCGCAACCTCGGCGTCGTCGATGCGGAGGACATCGCCGTTCTTCAACCGGACCGTCGGCCCCTCTATCGTGTCCACCGGGACGATCCCGGCAGCCTTCCCCGGGCGCTCGATCTTCATCTGGGTCCCGACCGCGAGGTAGTCGCCGAGGATGTGCATCGTCGCCGGGGAAAGGCCTGCTGCGGCAAACCCCGTGTTCCGCGAACGCCCGTACCGGAGCCGGAACCCCCCCTTCCTCATCGGGTAGGCAAAGACCGGGCGTCCGCCGATCAGGTCGCGGAGGTACTTGTCCCGTGGCGCAATCGCTCCTCCATTCTCCCCTTCCCCCGGCTTTGCCACGCCCCTGATCAGCTCCTCGAGCCAGTCCCAGCCATCCATCGAGAGGGCCCGGACGTACCGGAGGACCTTGGGGGCCTTGAGGGCGAGACCCTCGGCGAGGACGAGGGCCATCCCGCCGCGCACCGCGTTCGTTTCGACCCGCTCGAGGTTCCGGTACCCGCTCACCTCGTCCTGTTCAGTCCCCTCCCCGTCGATGCAGACCGGGCAGTTCTGGACGATGAGGCGAATCTCGTGGTCGGACGGGAGGTACTGGAGGTTCATGATGGAGTTGTACTGGCGGATCTCCTCGATGTAGCGTTCCACCTCCTCGGGCCGGGGAATGTACCTGTTCATCCCGAGTTCCCTCCGGACGAAATCGCCGACGAGGACGGAGAGCGCCTGCGCAGTGCCGCCCGCACTCCTGATGGGTCCTGCGTAGTAGATTTTGAGGTACTCGGAGCCGTCGTCGTTTTTTCCCGTTCCCACCTTCGCGATCCCCTCCGTCGGGGCGGCCACCACGCCTTCCGTGAGGATTGCCATCGCCGTCCGGATGGCATGGTCGAGCACTTCCTCGCGGCTCTGCTCGCCGAAACGCCGCTGGACAAAATCAAGCCCGATGCGGAGTGCAGCCTCCTCGCGGGACATCTGGCCCTCGAGTTCCCTGATCCGGGAAGCAATTCCCGGTATACCGAGCAGTGCCTCGACCCGGTCTGCAAGGTCGCTTGCAATCGGGATCTCGACCCCGGTCCGGGGGTCCAGGCCGAGTGCCCGGGCCTTCCCCGCGACCTCCATTGCGCGCGAGAGGCCTTCCTCGAGGCCGGCAAGGTACTTCTCCATTGCAGGGGAGCAGTGGATCATCACCTTCTCTCTTGCCACCGGGAGACTTATCCCTTCGGTTTTTCCCGGACGGGCAGATCGTCCCTGTCCCGGGAGATGCGAAAAAGCGGAAAAATTTTGGAGGAGGGGAAATTAATTGCGTCGACCTTCCTGTCACCCGGGCCCGGACATGAGGGCATCGATCCCCTCTTCGCCCATCTGCCAGAGTATCATTGCCGCGTACTGGCGCATGTCCGGATCGGCGGAGCCGAGCGCGGCCCGGAGAGCGGGAACCGCGGCTTTCCCGACGCGGCACAGGGCCTGCGCAAAGAACCCGCGGGCAGAGGGGTCTTTCGTGGAGAGGGCTTCGATGAGAGGCCGCACGGCAGGCCCGCCGATGTGGCCGAGGGCGGCGGCTGCATACCGCCGGAAGCGGACGTCACTGTTCTTCCCGATGGCTTCGATCAGGGGATCGATACCCGGCGGGCCTATCCGGGCAAGGGCGACGGCTGCATACCAGCGGGCATCGTCGTTGTCAGTCTCTGCCATGAACCGGACAAGTGCGGGAACCGCAGTCCCGCCTGCCGCTGCGAGGGTCTTTACGGCACTTCTCCTCGCGGCAAGGTCGCCCTGCGCGAGCACCCGGACCTGCTCCGCGATCTCCTCTTCCCTCACCGGATATCGCCCCCGCCGTGCGCATGGGACACCTCGATCCTTGCCCCCGGCGCGATTGTCACGACCCTCTGGGGGTAGGGTATCTCGATTCCCGCCTCCTCGAGCGCCTTCTTGATCGTCCAGAGCATCTCGGTCCTCACCGACCACCAGACGCGGGACGGCGCCCATATGAACACCCTGATGATCACGGCCGACTCGGCGAGGCTGTCCACGAAGACGCTCGGGGCCGGGTGTGCGAGCACGAAGGGGTGGTCCTCGAGCAGCGACCGGATGATCCGGATGGCAGTCTCCGCATCGGACCTGTAACTGATGCCGATCGAGTACTCGAACCTCCTTGCGACGTTGGCAACGTAATTGGTTATTTCCGAGGTGAATACCTTCTCGTTCGGGACACGGACATAGACCCCCTCGTACGTCTTGATGATCGTCGAGAGGACCCGGATCTGGTCGACGGTCCCGCTCACTTCCCCGATGGTGACGTTGTCCCCTGGTTTCATCGGGCGTTCCGCGATGATGAAGAGCCCGGACCCGAAGTTCGAGACGATCCTCTGCCCCGCGAAGGCCGCGACAAGGCCGATCGTCCCCCCGACCACCACCATGTCAGCGATGTTGATATCGAAGCGGGGGAGCGCGGCGTACACCCCGACGATGATGATGGCCGCCTGGATGACCTTGACGAGCTTGTCGAGCTCGACGGGATCGACCCGGTCGCTGAATGCCTTTTTGAGGTAGATTGCGACGATCCGGGAGATAATGTAAACCACGAAGACAGCTATGGCAAAGACGAGGAGATCGAAGAGGGTGACCGTGCCAATGACAGGTATTGAGAGCGATTCAAAGACCATGGCCCATCTCAGTCCCCCACCCCGTATTCCATCAGGTAACTTGGTTTTTCGGGAACAAGACTCTTTTTTGTCGGGAAAATCCGGATGGCCTCCTCCATGCCCTCCCGTGGCGGTGTCCTGGTGACCCACGTCTCGCCCAGAATACGGGAGTAGACCATCATCTCTGCGGACATGGCGGCATGGGGGCCATAGAAGATCCGCAGGGAGGGACTCTCAAAGACTGCCCGGGACACCCATACCCAGTCCTTTCCCGTGTTCCTGATTGCAAGTGCAAGGATGCCCTCCTGCAGGGGGTCCACCGGGGGAGGTTCGTGACTGACCCCCGTCTCCACGTGCCGCGTGATCACGCCCTTTTCCGGGGTCCCGTACAGCGAGTACTTGGGCTTAGCGAGGGAGAATACGTCGATGAGGGTATAACTGCCTTCCGAGCCGGAAAAGACACCTATCTCGACGGGGAACGTGAGAAAGACGGTCACCTCGGAGAGGGGTTCTATCGCGATCGGGGTAAAATGGAACTCGATTGTATTCGTGACCTCCTGGGGAAGGTTGACGGGTTCCACCGGGTTGATGGTGATCGTTCCGCCGGAGAACCCGAGCCTCCTTTCCACGCGGCCGGACGGCGCTACCCTCTCGTAGAGGGTAAACTGTCCTTCCGCCCTTGTCTCCACCGTTATCCCGCTCTCCCCGAGCCGGAACGGGATCCCGTACCTCCCGAACACGGAGAAGAGATCGGGTCTCCGGGAACATATACCTGACCTGCTGCCGGTGCCACTCACGGCCCGGCAGGTCTCTCCCCGGGCCCTTCGTGCCGTTCCCCTGCATCGATGACGGAAAGGATGAACTCGCGCGATTTCCTGTCTGCCCCGGACAAGAGGGGAACAAACCCCTTCAGCAGCTTTTGGTTCGGGATATCCCTGATCGCCTGGAACACCCCTGCCCTTTCTGCCATCGGGGCGGCGGACAGGAAGAGGAGGATGTGCCTGTATCCTTCCTCGCCGTGCTGCATCAGGGCCTCGAGGGCTGCCGACCGGACAATCGCGTCCGGGTCCCCGAGTGCCCGCGTCAGGTCGTCGAGGGCGGCAGGGTCGCGTATCTTTCGAAGCGCGAGCACTGCACCCTTCCGGACGGGTGGGGGGCCGTTTGCAAGGGCAAGGCGGAGGAGCGGCGCCGCCCTTGTCCCAAATTCCCCAAGGGCGTAAGCGGCCCTGCTCTGGACAAAACGGTCCGAATCCCCGAGGAGCTCGATGAGGGGGGAGATGGCACGGTCATCCCCGATCTCGCCGAGCGCGATCGCTGCTTTCCACCGCACGTCCTCGTCGGGGTGGTGGAGTGCACCGATGAGGGGGACGACTGCCGGTTCCCCGATCCGGGCGAGGGCTTCCGCAGCTTTCCACCTCACCCCGGAATACCTGTCAGCGGTCAGGACTTCCATCAGGGGTGCAACGGCCGAGGGTTCGCGCAATTCGCCCAATGCTTCGGCCGCTGCATACTGGACGGCCGGATCCTTGTGGCCAAGGGCCCGGACGAGGCCCGGAACATCCCTCTCCACGCGCATCCGGTCCACGTTGGGAGGGCCAATGTGCCGGAGGAGGGCATCTCCCCGCGGGAACGCTCCCCTCCGGGCAGTCGCCGTCCGGGCTTCCGCATCCCCCGTGCCGGCCATTGCCTCGCGATGCTTCCTGCGCGCCGAATCGGAGACAAGACCGATAACGAGCGAGACAAGGACGAACATCCCGGCCCGGATCGAGGAGTCGGGACCGATTGTCCCGGAAAGGAGGGCCGTGTCTGCAAGGTAGAGGGCCGAGAGGAAGAGACTGACGGGAAGTCCCCTGATACCCATCCATGCCGCCGCGAGGACGATGGGGACATAGAAGAAGTGCGAATAGACCGTTTCCATGCCAAGGCCAACGTGCACGACGAGTTCGAGGATGACTGATACGGCGACAAAAAACACGATGATGGCGATCTTCGGGCGGTCAAGTCCTTCGCAGGCCGGGCGGAGAAGGTTCATCGAGTCAGGGTGGCACAGGCCCTCTGATAAATCCTGCGGAACAGAGAAGAGAACCCCGCCGTCATTCCAGGCGGGTAAAGACCGGGTGTGCTTTTCAACCTCCCGGAGGTCCGGGTTTGTCAATCTCAAAATGCCGGTTTTTTCGGACGCGATGCGTGATACTGCCGCCGCGACGGTGCCTTGAGCGGTGGCGGGCGACGGGTCCCTGCACGCGGTTCTTACCACCCATCGGGGAGAGCCGCGATCCCAAAAAAAAAGAGTCCGGGAAGTGGGGGGCGGGGGTCACCGGTTCTTCCCGGAACGCCCGGTTGTTTCTCCTGTCGCAACCCTGATGCACTCTTCCGTTGTCCCGAGGCGCACTGCTGCCCCGCACATGCCCGGCACGTAGGAGAACGCCTTGCCCGAGTTCACCATGATCGCCCGGAACCGCTCCATCGCGGGGGAGACGACCATGCACGTGTCTGCAAACACGCGGGCACCGCTCGCCTCGATAACGGCAACATCGTCGCGGTGCCTCTCGATGACTCCCCGGGCGGCAAACACGTAACAGGGGATCTTCGTCACTTTTCCTTCCAAAAGACGTGCAATCGTGCCGAGTTCCTGGGGAGAACAGTGGGGACAGCCCAGGGCAACTGCCTCGACGGGGATCTCCTCCATGATCGTCTCTATCTCCCTTCCCTCGACGGTGATGACCTCGAGGTCGCCGGTTGAAAAGGAGAAGATACGGGCCTCGGGGGTGATGCCGGCCACGTGAAAGAGTGCGACTGCACCGGATGCTGCCATTGCCGCGCCGAGTGCCTTCAGGTTGTCCCTGCGGGGAGAGATCCCCTCGAAGAGGGGTATCCTTCCCCCGACGAGTTTTCCCACGTGGTACCCGAGAGCCCCGAAAAGGGCAGGGTCGGAGAGCGACGCGCCTCCCTCCACCCGCACAACGATCTCGGGACGGCGTTGGGAAACGAGGTGCAGGCCGTACTCGGGCGTCCTCCCCATTATCGCGGCGGCAAGGGCTCCCGGTCCCCCCTCCCGGTTCGTCCGTGCACCGATCACCGAGTTTGCATACACAACGGCTGATGATTCCGACCAGGCCAGGTGGTCGCCGTACTGCGTCACGTAGAGGTAATACGGCGTGCAGGTGCACTCGAGGGCCAGGCCAAGCTTCCGGTAGGCAGCGATGACCTCTTCCTGGGCGCGTGCAAACCCGGGGTCGATACCCATCTCCTGCCACCGCACCCTGTCCATCCCCACGGGGTTGAGGACGGTCGGGACAGCGACCCTCGCGTCCAGCTGCTGCAGCCATTCGAGGCCGTACCTCCCGATCGTCTTGAAGGACGCCCCGCTCACCTGGGCACTCCGGATGGGAATGAGACGCTCTGCCCCGTAGACCTTCCCGAGAGCGATGAGGATTTCGAGCATCCGGGCCCGGGTCTCACCCTGCTCCCCGGCAAGGATGGCCTCCTCCTCGGACGATAGTCTCATTCTCCCCCTTACCAGCCCGCACGCGTAAACTCGTGCTCGTGGCCAAGGACCATTGTCGCGTCCACGCCCACCTTCACGTTCGTCCCGTCAGCCATCCGGCACGGGTCAAGGGACGACCCGCGGGCACCGGGAATGATGAGGATGTCCCGGTCTCCCCTCACGCGCGTTGCGATGGCATACTCGACCTCGGCAGGGTCGGCCGGGTCGATGTCCTCGTCCACCACGACGACGTGCTTGAGGGACGTGTGTGCCGCGAGGGCCGCCAGGATCGCGTTCTTCGCGTCGCCCTGCGTGCTCTTGCGGATCTGGATGACCGCGTGGAAGTAACCGCATCCCCCCGTCGTGAGGACAACGTTCCTGACGGTCGTCACGGCAGAGACCGCCCGGAAGATGACGGGTTCGTACGGCACCCCCATCAGGATGCGGTGCTCGTGGCCTCCCGGGAGGATGCTGTGGTAGATCGCGTCCGGCCGGGCATACATGCCGGTGAACCGGATGACCGGCTGCATCCTGACGCTGTCGTACGTGCCCGTGATGTCCACGAAAGGCCCTTCCTCTGCTGTCTCGGCCCCGATGAACCCTTCGAGCACGATTTCTGCCTCGGGGACACAGACCCCGTTCCGGCACCGGCGGACCCTCACTTCCCCGCCCATGAGTTCGGCAGCAAAGGCTAGTTCCCTGCCCTTCGGGACGCGTGTGCAGCTTGCAAACGTGACTGCAGGGTGGACTCCGATGGCAACTGCAACCGGCAGCACGTCACCGGCCGCGAGGGCTTCCCTGTGCATGGTGAACGTATGCCTGCCCTCGACGAGCCGGGCTGCGACCCTGTCCGGGCCGAGGACGAGCATCCGGTGGATAGATGCGTTCTCGACTCCCCCGTAGGCAGAAAAAACGATCCCTGCCGTGATGTACCGGCCTGCATCGCCCGGGAAAAACTTCATGACGGGGAGGCGGGAGAGGTCGGCCTTTCCCATGGGGAGCGGGTCTTCCCGCACGATCCTGCCCTCGTAGGAAGCCCGGGCCAGGGTCTCTGCGATCCTGTTTTCGTCCACTCCCAGTGCGAGGCCGAGTGCCTTCCTCGTTGCCGTAAGGTTCATCGCGGCACGGCCGCCGGGAAGGTCGTGGAAGAGGAGGAGGGAGTCCGTCCGGCTCGCCATCCGGGGTGCACCGAACTCCCCTTCCGGGCATTCCTCGACATCGATGACCGCCCCCTTCTCCCTCATCAGTTCGATGAATTCACGCATGGATCTCCCGCCTTCCTTCCATGCGGTAAGGTGTGACCTCCCGTCAGATAAACCTGCAAGCCTTCGCGGGGGGAGGGGTTCCTCCCGGCGCGGGGCCCGGCAGAAAGGGCGGGTTTTTCAGGTGCGCGGCGGGTTGTAGAACCGGTACCGGAACTGGGCTTCTTCCAGCGCCCGGGCGCTCTCCGGGTCGAGTTCCCGCCGGGCTGCCTGCACGATCGCGTTGAGGATGTTTTTCTCTTTCAGGACGTCGTAATCGCCCTCGCGGGTCTCGTTCAAAAAATCGAGGAGTTCGTTGACGTGCCCGAGTACTTCGGGACCGGCAACGAGGTTGACACGGTTCAGGACGAACGCGAGGTTCCTCTTGGCCTGGGAAAGGGCATATGCGTCGCCGCCCGCGACCGTGAGGCGGGTTACCGCGCAGAGAAAATCGTTGTATACCTTCAGTTTCTGCCTGTTTTGCACGAGCCGGAGTTCCCTGCTCTTCGCGTAGAGATATGCACAGGAGGTGATGGCGGCGACTGCCACCACGCCTGCAATGACCATCGTCCAGTATTCGATCACACTGACCCCCGAGGACTCCTTTTAGGCACTTTTCGTATTTGAGCATTCTTTTTTCGCATCAAGCCCACCCCGGGGTTTTCCAGCCTCCATGCCCGACTGCAGGGAAGGAGGGGACGGTCGCCATGAATGGCGCACCCGTGGTTTTCATGCCATGTGCCTCTGTCCGGGGAAAGAACCGTGTGATATCTTCCGTATGGGCACGGGGACACCTAGAAGAGGGGTTCCTGCGTCGTCAGGGGCCTGACGTGGAGAATGTCCGCTGCAATCTCCCCGACCTGTTCGCGGAACTCGGGCGGGGTGTACACACCGAGCCGCCACTGTCCCCGCCGTGTCTCGTTCAGGGTGTGGAGCAGGGGGGACACCTCCGAGAGCGGGACTGCCATGTGGCGGTGTCGCACCTGGACGGAGAGGGACATATCGCCCGGGAAGGGGGGGATATCCACGAGGACGCACGAGGGGGCTATCCCCGCCTCTTCTGCAACCTTCTTCCCGATCTCCTTGCGCCTCTCGAACGAGGCATACCTGGCCATGTGGGCCGTGTTCACCCTGTCCCGGCCGATGTAGAGTGCCCTCTTGTAAAGCCTCCTCTCGTAGATCCTGCGGGAGAGGTCGCGGGCAACAGGATCGGGCGAGGAGAGGAGTGCCTGCATGCAGGCCGAATCGTCGGCCTGGATGAGCGCTTCGAGTCCCCTGGCCGGGTCCCTGGCCACGTGTGCCATGATCGCCTCCTGGAACATCATCTCCCCTATCCTGCTGACGTGGTGGAAGTAGACCGACGGGCGCATGAGTGTCCGGGCAATCAGGAGGCTCTCTGCGGCATTTATCCCGGCATCGGCAAGGACGAGGTGCCCGTCCATCACGAACGTGTTCCTGATCAGCCGGTGGGCATCAATCGTCCCGTACAGGGCGCCCGTGTAGTGGGCGTCACGCAGGAGGTAATCCATCCGGTCGACGTCGAGTTCTCCGTGGATAATGCCGGAGAGGGGGTGCGTGCCCTGGATAAGGGAGGCAACGTCGCCCGCGTCGATTCCCATGGCCCCGAGAACCTCCCGGACATCACTCCGCCCGAGGAGGAGAGAGACATCCTGGTGGTGGCGTCCCAGGTACTCTCCGGCGAGGGGCTCGATCGCGTGCGAAAAGGGGCCGTGCCCGACGTCGTGGAGGAGTGCAGCCGCCTTCACGAGCGCCTGGTCCCTCGCGGCAAGACCGAGCTGCCGTGCCATGACCCCGGCAAGGTGCATCGTTCCAAGCGAGTGCTCGAACCGGGTATGGTGGGCGCCGGGGTAGACGAGGTACGAGAAACCGAGCTGCCGGATGTAGCGGAGTCGCTGCAGGAGCGGGGAGTCAAGCAGGGGAAGAAAGGGGTCCTCGACCTCCACGTACCCGTGGACGGGATCCTTGATGATCTTTGCACCCATCCGGAAGAACAGTCATCTTTCGGAACGATAAAGAATACATCAGTATGATCGTCCTCCTCTCCGGGGGCACGGGTACCCCCAAGCTCGTCCAGGGTATGCGCATGGTCGTGCCAGACAGCGATATCACGGTCGTTGTCAATACCGCCGAAGACATCTGGATCTCGGGCGGGTTCCTCTCCCCCGATATCGACACCCTGATCTACCTCTTTTCGGGGCTCCTTGACACGGGCACGTGGTGGGGCGTCGCGGGGGACACCTTTGTCACCCACGACGCGCTCCTTCGCCTGGGCAGCGACGAGTACATCGCCATCGGGGACCGGGACAGGGCCCTGCAGATCCGCAGGGGAGAGATGCTCCGGGAGGGACTGACCCTCACGGAGGCAACGGAAGCCCTCTGTTCCATCATGGGGATCGATGCCCGCATCCTTCCGATGACCGACAGCCCCGTGGCAACCCTCATCCGCACGACCGGTCGCACCATCCATTTCCAGGAGTACTGGGTCCGTCACCGCGGGCAGCTCCGGATCGATGAGGTGGTCCGGCAGTGGGACGGCCCTGCCCGGGCAACATCCCGTGTCCTCTCCTCCATCCGTGAGTCAGAGGGCGTGATCATCGGACCGAGCAACCCAGTCACGAGCATCCTCCCCATCCTCGAATGCGGGGGCGTGCGTGACGCGCTCCGGGAGGTGCCCGTCGTTGCGGTCAGTCCCTTCATCGGGGACACTCCCGTGAGCGGCCCTGCTGCCGCGCTCATGAAAGCAAGGGGCTGTTCCCCTGACTCGGCCGGGACGTACGCCCTTTACAGGGATTTCGTGGACTTTTTTGTGCAGGACGTACGCGATCCCGTATCGGTGCCCGGCGCTATCCGCGCAGATACGCTGATGAAGACACCCCTCGTTGCACAGGATCTCTCCGTCCTTGCCCTCTCGCTCATCCGGGAGGCACGCGGGCGGACCCGTTCTCCGTCCGAAAAGGACAGATAGGGTTTTTACCTGGCGGACAGACATTCGTGGAAGGAGCGGGAAATAATGAGTATCTTTCGATCTCTCCGGGGAGCACTGGGAAGGGAGGGGGACAAGTCCCCCGACGAGGCAGAGAAGGAACGGGTGGAGAGCGTTCGCAACGCGCTTGCATACGGGGACATGGAAGCGCGGTGGAACGCGATCCGGGCCGCCGGGGAACTCGGGGACGCATTCATCGATCCGCTCATCAACGCCCTGAACGATGAACACTGGATCATCCGCCGGGGGGCAGCCCAGACCCTTGCAAAGATTGGTGCACCCGCGGTTCCGCCTCTCATCGAGATGCTGGCCTGCGAGGACGAGTCCGTCAGGCGTGAAGTCGTCCAGGCTTTCATCCTCATCGGGGATACGTCGGTCGAGTCCCTGATCCGGGCGCTCTCGCGCGACCAGCCCGCCATCCGGGAGGGTGCTGCCCAGATACTCGGCGAGATGGGTGTGCAGAGCGCAGTCGGACCGCTCGTGGAGGCCTTGAAAGACAAAGAGCCCCGCGTCCGGAAGCAGGCGGCAATCGCCCTCAAGATGATAGGGCACCCGGATGCCATATCCCCCCTGATCACCCTCCTCGGGGACGAGTCGGGATACGTCCGCATCGCCGCTGCCGAGGCCCTCTGTTCCCTCGGTGACCGGGCAATCGGGCCGATGATCGCTGCACTTGCCCATCCCCAGCCGGAACTCCGCCAGAGGGCCGGGCTCGCCCTCGCAGCGATCGGCAGCCCGGCAGTGGAGCCCCTCATCGCGGCACTCGACCACGAGGACCCCCTCGTCAGGCAGGGTGCTGCAGGAGTGCTCGGCAGGATAGGCGATTCGCGCGCAGTCCCGGGCCTCGTCCGCCTCCTGGGTGACCCGGTCAGGAATGTCCGCCAGGAGTGTGTCAAGGCTCTCTCCACGCTCGGGTACCCTGCCATATCCCCGCTCGTCTCCGCGTTCCGCGAGGGTGACATGGTCATCCGGAACTGCGCCATGGAAGCGCTCTGGCTCATCGGTGGTCCCGCGGTACGCCCCCTGCTCGACCTCCTCGACGACTCAAACCCTGACGTGCGGAGGAGGACCGCCCTCCTCCTCGGCGAGATGGGGTATCCCACTGCCATCGAGGCACTGACAAGGGTCCTCGGTGACCAGGTTCCGGCAGTCAGGAGGGAGGCATTCGAGGCCCTCGAGAAGATCCGGAAAAAGCAGCCCGAAGGGGCCCCTCCTCTGCCAAAGGCTGAAAAGGGCGGGAATGAACCGGCCCGGAATTCTTCACCCAGCGCAAAGAAGGCCTGAAAGACTCTTTCCTATCCTGCCGCTGCCAGAGAAAACCGGAGATCGAGAGAGAAATCCGGGACCTCGATGCCCTGCACCCGGACCATGTACTCCCCCGGTTCCCATCCCGTGGTATCGAATCCAAAAGACCACCGGCTGAATGCCGCCCCTTCCTGCCGGGTCACGGGTACCACTCCCGATACCCCTGATACCGGCAGGCCCGCCCCCTTTTTCGTGGGGCCGAACGCGACTGGCGTGACCTGGACAAGGACGTGGTTTCCCGGGGAGAGGATCGTCTCTCCCGAGATTGTCAGCGTGTCACCCGCCCGGTAAACGGCACCGGGAGCGAGAGGCCGTGGAGAACGCTCTGCCTCCACAGGCACCTCTGCTGCCACAGTCACCGTCTCCTGGACCTGAGGAGAAGCGGTGGGAACGGGTGTTATTCCCGGTGTCCCTCCGGGGCTTCCCCTGCCTTCCCCTCCCTGCGTTTGCGGCGCCATGCACCCGGTTGCCACGAGAAGGGTAACGAGGAGGACGACGAGGGCGGGGCGGAGGGCACACCGTTCCATAACCAGGGAATGATGCTCCGCGGCAAAGAACCTTCTCCTCTTCTCCCGGCCGGGACGTCGATATCCATAAGGCTCGAAAAGTCCTAGATGAGAGGCAGGTTGAACCATGCCACAGGGAGAGAGGCAATCGTCCCGGGAAGAGATCGTGCTTGCGCTGAATGCAAAATTCCCTGTCATGCGGAAGCTCTTTGGGGTCAAAAAGATAGGGATATTCGGGTCCCTTGCCCGTGGCGAGGACAGGCCCGGGAGCGATGCGGACATCGAGGTCGAGTTCGAGCCGGGAATGGACACGTATGCAAACTACATCGGGCTCGCCCTGTACCTCGAGGAACTCCTCGGGCGAAGGGTTGACCTCGTCCTCTCGCGCGTCCTTGCGTCGTACCTGCGACCCGAACTCGGGGCCATGCATGCCGCAATCAGCAGGGACAAGGTCTACCTCGCCCTGATCCTCGACGAGATCGCGTTTCTCTCCCACCGGACACGGGGGATTTCAGCCCGTGACTTCCTCAAAGACGAGACCCTCCGGCGGGCCGTCGCCCGGAGCCTCGGGGTCATCGGGGAGTCGGCCGAAAGGGTATCGGAGCAGACCCGGAAAGATACCCCGAAAATCCCGTGGAAGGAACTGGAGGGTCTGCGGTCTCACCTCCTGCACCCCTACTTCTCGATGGACTGGTCACTCGTCTGGAACGTGCTCAACGTCTACCTCCCCACGGTCGAACCGCTCATCCGCGCAGCCCACTCGCGGATAGCCTGAGTGCGTTCCCGCCCGGCCGGTGCAGGGGAACGGGTCCGATCCGGTATCGTTTAATAAGCAGCAGCGACGAATCTTTTTCATAATCGCTCAGCCGGTCCCTGCACCGGCGGGGCTTTAACCACTTTCCATGATCCACTCGTACAACCTGTCCCCGGTCCTGCGCGAACTCCTGGAGATGACCGAGAGCATGCTCGGGATAGAACTCCAGCTCGTCAGGAGGACGGATGTCCCGCCCCAGGGTCTCCTCATCGACGAGTTCACGTACGGGACGGGGAAGAACGTCATCGCATTCTCCAGTGCACTCCTCGGGACACTCAAGGACTACACGATATGCCGCAACTGCATCGAGCTTCTCGCCCGGGGCTGTGCTGCCCGCCGCGGCAACCACAAGGTGATATCGTTTTCGAAGGAGAGTACCCTGGAGGGGTGCCGCCAGATCTACCTTGACATCCTCAAGGACGAAGGTACCCGTAACCTGCCCGTCTGGCAGAAGAAGCAGCTCGTGCCCCTCCTCTTCATGCTGCTCCACGAGGTCTTCTCGGAGATGCCCCTGAAACTGCTGGCAGATCTTGTCATCTCGCACCGGTTTTCACTGCTGCGCAATGCACAGGTGTATTCACTCCTCAAGGAGAGCATGAGGGACATGCATGACCTTGTCCCTGTCAAGGACTTTCTCCCCCAGCGCTATTATGTCGTGCACAACGCGGTCTACTATGCACGGGACATGGTCCTTGCCTATACCCTCTCCGAATACAAGCTCAACCCTGTCATCAACATCCCCGAGCTCCAGCGGTTCAAGAACCTCGACATGAAGGAGATGATGACGCACAGGTGGAGCAGGTCACCCTGGTACCACACGAAGGTCGTCGGGGATGCCCTCTCGAACATGCTCAAGCGGACCATCGAGATGGACTTTTCCAGGGAATTCTCGATGGACTATTTCTACGATCTTTATGTGCTTTCAACCGAGATACCCGCCCGCTGGTGGGTGATGATGGGCATGCAGGACTGGTTCCTCTGGGATTCGCCGGAAGCGAGAAGAGAGGTCCTTGCCTCGCAGGCTGCCATCGAAAAGTTCGTCAGGGAAGAGATCTTCGGGCCCGACTGACGGGATGAAGGGGCCCCCTTTTCGGAAAGACAGATTATCCCAAAACCACCATAGGTAATGGATTTCACATGCGGATACCTGTAAGGGAGGTCACTCCCGGATGCGAAACGGCTGAGATCTGTGGTTTTGTCCACGAGGTGCGTGACCTGGGGGGTCTTGCCTTCCTCCTCGTCAGGGACCGCACCGGTATCATCCAGGTGACCGTGCCCAAGAAAAAAGTCGCTCCCCACATCATCGATGCGGTCAGGGATGTCTCCCGCGAGTCGGTGGTCCGGGTGAAAGGGACCGTCAGGGCCATCGACAAGGCACCGGGCGGGAGAGAGATCATCCCCGAGGTCTTCGAGGTCATCAGCAAAAGCGAGTCTCCCCTCCCCCTCGATGTCGCCGAGAAGGTCCCGGCGGAGCTCGACACGCGCCTTGACTCGCGGTTCCTCGACGCCCGCAGGCCGCGTGTCGCAGCAGTGTTCCATATCCGGAGTGCGGTCGCACAGGCTGTGCACGAATACCTTTTTTCCGCCGGTTTCGTGAACATCACGACCCCTAAAATCGTTGCTGCAGCCACGGAGGGCGGGACTGAACTCTTTCCGATCGCATATTTCGAGAAAGAGGCGTTCCTCAACCAGAGCCCCCAGCTCTACAAGCAGATGATGATCGGTGCAGGATTCGAAAAGGTGTTCGAGATCGGGCCGATATTCCGGGCAGAGGAACACAACACGACCAAGCACCTCAACGAGGCGACGTCCATAGACCTGGAGATGGCCTTTGCCGACCAGAACACCGTGATGGAGATCCTCGAGGACCTCATCGTCTCTGTCTACAGGAAGGTGGAGAAGGACTGCGGTCCCTTCCTCGAGGCAATGGAACTCGACGGGTTTTCTGTCCCGAAGACACCGTTCCCCCGGCTCCCCTACGCGGAGGCGATAGAGATTGCCGGGAAGAAGACGGACGAGCCCATCCGGTACGGGGACGATATCGGGACTGCCGCAGAGAAAGCAATCGGAGAGGAGATGGGCGGCCATTACTTCATCGTGGACTGGCCCACCGCGATCAAGCCCTACTACGCGATGCCCTACGAGGACGACCCCTCGATCTGCCGTGCCTTTGACCTGATGCACCCCCGGATGGAGCTCTCCTCGGGTGCACAGCGCGTCCACCAGTACGACCTCCTCGTTGCGCAGATCAGGGAGAAGGGACTCAACCCCGAGAGCTTTTCGTTCTACCTGACCCCGTTCCGGTACGGGATGCCGCCCCACGCGGGATGGGGGCTTGGGATGGAGCGGCTCGTCATGACGATGCTCGGTCTCCCCAACATCCGCGAAGCAGTCCTCTTCCCCCGTGACCGGCACAGGCTCGTCCCATGACCATACCGGACCTCTTCGCTGCCCTCCCCGTCCTCCCCACGACCGTCGTCGGGAGCTTTCCGGTCGATACGGGCCGGGGTCTCCCGGGACTCCTGTTTCCGCTCCGGCACGCGGTCCAAAAAGCTGTTGAATCCCAGGTCAGGGCGGGAATCGACATCATCTCGGACGGCCAGGTCAGGGGTGACATGATCCGTGCGTTCTCCTCCCGTTTACCCGGGATTCGCGGGCAGGACGTGGTAAGCACCGTCCTGCCTTCATCGGGTTCCATCACGGTTGCCGATACCCGCTATGCCCTTTCGCGCCACCGGTTCGTCAAGGGCATCCTCACGGGCCCGACGACCCTCTCTTTCGGCCTCCATATCGCAACTCCCGTCTACAGGGACAGGGCGGATCTCGCGATGGACCTGGCACGGGCGCTTGCAGCCGAGGCTAAGGCACTCGAAAGTGCAGGGGTCTGCATGCTCCAGGTCGATGAGCCTGTTCTCTCGACGGGTGCCGCGGATATCGCAGGGGCGGAGAGGGCGCTGAAAGTCCTGCTGGAAGGTATCCACGTCCCCGTCTGCCTCCACGTCTGCGGGGACCTGTCATCCGTCATCGACAGGCTGCTCGCATTTCCTGTCGACGTGCTCGACATCGAGTGTGCAAAGAGCCCGCAAAACCTCGAACTCGTTTCGGAACGGGACCTCAGGGAGAAGAGGATCGCCGTGGGATGCGTGGACTCGGGCACTCCCCGCGTCGAGGACGAGGACGAGATTGCGCGGAGGGTCCGGGATGCCGTCGACCGTCTTGGTGCAGGACGTCTCCTCGTCGACCCTGACTGCGGCCTCCGGATGCTCCCGTTCGATTCCGCGACCGGCAAGCTCTCCCGCATGGTTTCCGCTGTCAGGAAAGTGAGGGAAGAACTGGCTGGGTAACCCTGTCGTATCCGCCTAGACGACGCGCGAGGTCGTGGAGAGCTCGATCCCCTTCTCCGTGATGTTGAAGGGAATGATACGCTTGGGTACCTGGGCGTTGCGGACCTTGTGGACTGCCAGCTGCCGCTCGATCTCGGTCATGATGATGATCTCCTTGAGCTCGATGACGACGTCGGCCATCCGCATGATCCTGATCTCCTCAACAGTGGTGTGGAGATCGCTGTAAAGGATGAAAAGAGCATTTGCCTTCCGTTCTGCAATATCCTTCTTGACCGAGGAGAGGAGCGAGATTGCGGCATCGATCCCGTTCCTCGTGATGATTGTCGAGAGGGAGTCGAGAACCACCCTGTCTCCCTTCATCAGGGGAAGAAGGGCCTCGGGGGGGCTGTCACGTGCATCCGTCATGCCCGGTTCCACCTCGCTGTCGATCATCAGGTAGGTACCGGTCATGCCGTCCGCACTCCAGAACTGGCGCGCAAGCAGGTCGATCCCGGTGAGTGGCGAACCCTGGACCACGATGGTGCTCCCTGCCGGAAAACCCCCCTCCATCGCGAGATCCAGCCCTGAAATACCAGTCGATCGCCTGTTCTCTCTGGCCAAGCGAATTATCCCCGCTGATAAATATTTCTGTCCCCTGTCTTATATTCTTTCACGAAAACTCTCACCGTTACCGGAAATACTGTTCCCGGAGTGTGCGCCTGAGCAGCTTCCATCCGTGGACGCGGGGCAGTGACGCGACGCGGATGATCTTTCTTGGGACCTTGTACCCGGCCAGCCGTTCACGGCAGAAACCGAGGATCTCCTCGTCAGCCGGCTCGCATCCCCTGCGGACGACTATTGCCGCAGCAGGGATCTCGCCGCGCCTCTCGTCCGGAACCCCGAATATGGCGGCATCCTCGACGGCCGGGTGCTGGAGGATGACGTTTTCAACCTCCGTCGGGTAGATCTTCCACCCCGACATGTTGATCATGTCCTTTTTCCGATCCGTGATGTAGAGCACCCCGTCCCCGTCCATGTACCCGATGTCCCCGGTGAGGAACCACCCGCCGGGAAGGAACGTCTCCCTGCTCTCCTCTTCCCGGTTCCAGTACCCCTGTGCCACGGCAGGCCCTCTCACTGCTATCTCTCCCTGCTCGCCTGCCGGGAGGATCGATTCCGGGTTTTCGGTATCGACCACTCTCACCTCGGTATACCCGACGGGGATGCCGACACTCCGGTACCCCCGGGTCAGCCCGGGCCTTCCGGGGAGCGTTGCAGTGCCTGATCCCACGACTATCGTCTCCGAGAGGCCGTAGGAATTGGCAACCGGGATCCGGTATCTCCTGTCGAACGCTTCCCAGACGGCAGGCAGGAGCTGGCCTCCCCCGCTGATCATGACCCTCACGGTGGAGAATGCCTCCTCGGTGCCCGGCGGGGCGTGCAGCAGACCGTGGATGACGGGGGGCATCGAGGCGAGCACGGTGATCCGGTACTCCTTCACGAGCCGGATGTACTCGGGCTCCGAGAACCTCTCCATGATGACCCACGTGCCTCCAGCCCGGAGGACAGCGATTCCCCACGACACCCCGATGTGTCCCATGGGATAGATTCCCAGGTACATGTCCCCCGGGACGAGGGAGAGGACCTCGCGTTCGGCCTCGAGGGCGGAAAGCCAGTTTCCGTGCGAAAGAATGGCCCCTTTTGGTTTTCCCGTGGTCCCGGACGTGTACTGGAGCTGGCACATATCGTCAAAACTGCAGGGGGCTGCCCCGCCCGGCACAGGGTCCCCTCCTGCCAGAGTGTCAAAGGAGAGAACTCCGTCTCCTGCACGCCCGGTGCAGATGACGAGGGACGGAAAGGCAGGGTTGTCCCGGATACGCTCTGCAACCTCCATCTCGCCCCCGCCGCAGATGAGGGCCCGGGCCCCTGAATCGGCAAGGAGGTAGGCAAGTTCCCCTTCGCGGAGGGCGGAATTCGCAGGGACCGCGACTGCTCCCGCCCGCCATACTGCAAAGTAGCTGATGAGAAACGCCGGGCAGGAGTCCATGTAGATGCAGACCCTGTCTCCCCTTTCTATTCCCTTTTCCCGGAGGGCAGCGGAGAGGGCAGAGACCTTCCGGAAAAGTTCCCTGTATGTGTATTTTTCCCCTTTAGACGGCCAGATCACGGCGCACCGGTCAGGTTCCCGTGCACGGGCCTCAAGGAAGGTCGAGATGTTGAACCGGGGGAGGGGTCCCGTTCTCATGGCCCTGCACCCTGCAGCGTGACCGGTCGCACCATACCCTTCACCTGTACTCTACTGGTATTCGGGGAGCTGTACCTCGCGGGGCAGGCCTCCCTTGAATGTCTGGCGAATCCTTTCGTAGTATTCCCTGAGGTGAGGGTTCATGGTGGGGTGGACCTTCGAGAGGCTCGCCTCGAAGTGGCGCTTTGCCACGGCCGGTACCCCTTCCCGCATGGCAAACACGCCTGCCTCGCGGCAGAGTGCCTCGAGGTCGGAGCCCACGTAACCCTCGGTGCGGCTGGCGATCTCCGTGACGAGTGCCTCAACAACCGGGTCCGCCAGGCGGAGGTGCCGGGCAGCCATCTGTTCAACGAGGTACCGCCGGCACCCGGGACGGGAGAGCGGGGGTTTTTCGGATGCCTTCACGTTTGCGGCGGCAGACAGGATATCTTCCGGCGTCACGTCCCTGTCCTTCCCAAGCGCGTCGCAGACGGCATCAATCCCCTCTTCGCCCAGAGGCTGGAGGTGCCCGATCACGTCCAGGAGTGCAGAGCCCTCCACGGGCATTCCCCGGAGGTGTATGGCAAGGATCTTTTTCCGGTCGGCGAGTCCCGGTTCCCCGATGAACACCAGCCGGTCGAACCGGCCGGGCCGCAGGAGCGCGGGATCGACGAGGAGGGGCTGGTTCGTTGCGCCGAGGACGACGACGTCCTTCAATTCCTCGAGGCCGTCTATCTCTGTCAGGATCTGGTTGAGGACGCTCTCCATGACGTGCGTCCCGACGTCGCTCCCCCGTGTCGGGGCGAGCGCATCGAGCTCGTCGAAGAAGATGATGGCCGGCGCAACCTGCCGGGCCTTCTTGAATATCTCCCGCACGGCCCGTTCGCTCTCCCCCACCCACTTGGAGAGGAGCTGGGGACCCCTTATCGCGATGAAGTTCGCACCACTCTCGTTCGCCACCGCCTTGGCAATCAGTGTCTTTCCGGTACCCGGCGGACCATAGAGGAGGACCCCCCGCGGCGGACGGATGCCAAGCTCGTCGTAGCGTTCCCTCTGGGTGAGCGGGAACTCGACTGCCTCCCTGATCTCCTGCTTGGCCTCCTCGAGGCCGCCGACATCATCCCACGTCACGTGCGAGACCTCGAGCATCACTTCCCGCATCGCGCTCGGGCTCACGTCCCGCAGGGCATCACGGAAATCGGACCCTGTCACCACCATCGTTTCGAGGACCTCGGATGGTATCTCCTCCTCCTCGAGGTCGATCTCCGGCAGGTAGCGCCGCAGGGCACGAATCCCTGCTTCCCTGGCAAGGGCCGCGAGATCCGCCCCCACGAAGCCGTGGGTCTGCTGGGCGAGTGTATCGAGGTTCACGTCGGGCGCAAGCGGCATCCCCCGCGTATGTATCTTGAGGATCTCGACCCGGTCCGGCTCGGTCGGGACGCCGATCTCGATCTCCCTGTCGAACCGCCCGGGTCGCCTGAGGGCAGGATCGATCGCATCCACCCGGTTGGTCGCACCGATCACGACGACCTGCCCCCTCTCCTCGAGGCCGTCCATCATGGTCAGGAGCTGGGCAACGACCCTCCTCTCCACCTCACCGGTCACCTCCTCGCGTCGCGGCGTGATCGAGTCGAGTTCGTCGATGAAGATGATGGACGGGGCGTTCTGCTCGGCCTCGTCGAATATCTCGCGGAGTTTCTGTTCGCTCTCCCCGTAGTATTTCGAGATGACCTCGGGCCCTGCGATCGAGATGAAGTGGGCACCGCTCTCGCTCGCGACCGCCTTGGCAATCAGGGTCTTTCCTGTCCCCGGCGGCCCGAAGAGGAGGACACCCTTTGGCGGCTCGATACCGAGTCTCTGGAAGAGTTCCGGGTGCCTCATCGGGAGCTCGATCATCTCCCTCACGCGCTGGAGCTCGTCCTTCAAACCACCGATGTCCTCGTACGATATCCTCTTTGCCCCTTCCACCCCCGGGGCAGGTTTTTCGGAGAACTCGACGTGGGTGTTCTTCGTGATGATGACTGCTTCCTCGGGTTCGATCTCCACAACCTTGAACGGGATGAACTGCGTCTGGAGAAAGGGCAGTCCGCTCGAGAGCGGGACGATATCGTTTTTTACGACGGGGAAGTCGATGAGCGAATTGAGAACGTGGGGCGTGATATTGATCGAGACGTTCCGGGGGAGATCCTCGGGAGGTGCAAGCACGACCCGTTTTGCCTCCACTTCGTCCTGTATCCGGGATATCTTGACCGTGTCACCGATGCTCACGCCGGCATTCATCCGGGTGAAATTGTCGATCCGCACCTTGTTCTGGTTCCAGTCCTCGACAAGGGATCTCCATACCTTGGCGACAGTCCTCCTTTTGCCTTCCACTGCGACGATATCCCCGGGTGATATCTTCAAAAAGAGCATGGTCTCGGGATCGAGCCGTGCTTTTCCGCCACCCTGATCTCCGGGATACGCGCTGTCAACCTTCAGATGGAGCTCAGGCATTAATTTAAAGGTGCAATACGCTGGGATTTATAGGTACGTATGCGAGTCCTGTTCTTCGATCCGGTCCACGGTGCAGCCGGCGACATGGTGTGCGGGGCACTCCTTGACCTCGGTGCCGATGCCGGACTGGTGACGGCGGCCATGAGGTCTGTCGTCGGGGAACCGTCGGTTTCTGTTGTCACCAGGGCGGGAATCAGGGCTGTCTCGGTCGATACGCGGGCAACTCCGGCTGCCCGCACGCTCGACGAGGTGATATCACGGGTCCGGGAAGCAGATGCCCCGGAAAGTGCCATCGGGATGGCGTGCCGCGTGTTTTCGCGCATCGCTGCTGCCGAGGAGGAGGTCCATGGCAGGTCAGCCCACTTCCACGAGGTCGGTGCCGATGATGCCATTGCCGAGGTCATCGGTGCATGCACGGCACTCTGTTCCCTCGGTGTCGATGCCGTTGCAACGGCGCCCGTCCCGGTCGGGGGTGGTACGGTGGAAACACACCACGGAACGTACCCTGTCCCCGCGCCGGCGACGCTTGCTATCCTGAAAAGATCGGGCATTCCTGTCATATACGGCCCGCCGGGAGAAGGCGAGTTATGCACCCCGACGGGTGCCGCCCTCCTCGCGGAGATGGTCACCCTCCCGGAAAAGGCCCGTCTCTGCGGTCGCGTGGTTGCTGCAGGGTACGGCGCAGGGGACAGGGATTTTCCGTCGGTGCCCAACGTCTTCCGGGCGGTTCTCCTCGAGGACCTTCCCGGGGCCCGCGATGATTCTGTCGATGTACTGGAGACGAACGTGGACGATGCGACCGCCGAGGTCATTGCGGCCTGCTCGGAGACCCTGATGGCTGCGGGTGCACGGGACGTCTGCATCATCCCCTGCACCATGAAAAAGGGCAGGCCCGGCTGGCTGGTACGCGTGGTCTGCCTGCCGGGGGACGGGGAGCGGCTCTCGGCCATCCTCGCCCGGGAGACGGGCACCCTCGGCATCCGGTGCATCGGGAGCGTCCACCGTTTCGTCGCCGGGAGAGAGGTGACAGAGGTATCCATTACCCTCAGCGGAGAGACCTACCAGGTACCCGTCAAGTGTGCCGTATTCGACGGCTCCGTCTACTCGTGCAAGGCCGAGTTCTCCCGTGTCCGGGAAGTGGCGCAGCGTGCGTCGGTTCCCGCCCGCGAGGTCGCCCGGATGGCGGAGGAAGTTGCCTGGAAAAGGGTCCGCCGAAAATCTCCATGAGCGAAAAATTCCAGAAAACCGGCTCGGACGCGCTCGACGACCTCATAGGGGGTGGTCTCTGCCCGGGGATTCTGACGCAGGTCTACGGGGAGCCCTCCTCCGGGAAGAGCACGATATGCGTGATGGCTTCTGTTGCGTGCCTCCGGTCGGGAAAACGTGTCCTCTTCCTCGACAGCGAGGGGTTCTCCGCCGAACGGTTCCGGCAGGTCGCGGGCACCGATGCTCTGGAACTGGCGCAAAATCTCTTCCTGTTTGAGCCCGAGGACTTCTCCCAGCAGACTGCGATGCTCCGGAACCTCGATTCCCTCCTGCAGGAGGGAGCGGGACTTCTCGTTGTCGACTCCCTGACCGGGCTGTACCGGAGCCAGCTCGAGAGGGGCAGGGACGCCATGCAGAGGCTGACGGGACAGGTTCTCCTGCTGCTCGGGTACGCCCGCCGGTACGGGATCCCGGTCCTGGTCTCGAACCAGGTCTACATGGACCCGGAAAAGAACACGTTCGTGGGCCTCGGCGGGACGGCACTCGAACACCTCTCGAAGGTGATCGTCCGCCTGGAGAGGAAGAACCACGTGCGCCGTGCAACCCTCGTCAAGCACCGGTCAAAGCCTCCCGGTAGTTACTTTGACTTCGAGATCACGAACGAGGGTATACGGGTTTGTACCGGAGAGGTCGCGGGAAAGGACTAGAGAAAAGGATCTTTTCCAATACAGGGGAGTAATACGAGACGGGCGGATGATTATCAGCTCTCCGGCACCCGGAGAAGGATGCCCCGCTGCCTCCGGAAGGTATGCCGGGAAAGGGATCAGAAGGTGATCGTCCCCGAGAAGACGGTTGTTGCGGGTCCTTCCATCCACGTCCCGTCCGAAAGGATGATGGAAAGAGGCCCACCCGGTGTCTCGACCTCCACGGGTGAATCCACGTACCCCAGGTGATGGGCAACAGCTGCCGCAGCAGTCGCTCCCGTCCCGCACGAGAGGGTCTCTCCCTCGATACCCCTCTCGAAAGTCCGGATTCGCAACGCATTTTTCCCGGATCGCCCGACGAAGTTGACGTTGGCACCCTTTGGGAACGTGGGATGGTGCCGGATGGGAGGGGCAAGGGCGTTGACATCGACCGAGTCCGGGTCCCCGACGAAAACGACCGCGTGCGGGACACCGGTATTGACAGCGTACACGTCGACTCCTCCGATCTGCTCCCTGTACTCTCCCTCTCCGGTCGCGGGAATATCGGCGCGCCCGAACTTCGGGTCCGGCATCCTGATGCGGGCAAAGAATGTATCGTCCCTGTACCCGCATTCGACAGGGATGATTCCTGCCAGCGTCTCGACGGTGCATGACTTGCGGATACAGCCCTGGTCGTAGGCATACTTGGCAAGGCAGCGGATCCCGTTTCCACACATCTCGGCCTCGCTCCCGTCCGGCTGCAACAGGCGCATTTTCAGGTCGGCTTTGTCCGACCGGGACAGGAAGAGGACGCCGTCTCCCCCGATGCCAAATCTCCGGTCGCAAAAGAGCATGGCAAACTCTGCCTTCATCTCGTCGGGAATCACGGTCCTCTCGTACTCATCGATGAGGATGAAATCGTTCCCGTTCCCGTGCAGTTTCGTAAAGTGGATCTCCATTCCTTCTCCTCTTTCCCTGTTTTCCCTTCACATATCCCTCTTTTCCCTGCCGGAGTGCTCCTTCCTCCCGCGGGCTATTCCTTCTCCTCCCCTCCGTTTACGGGGACCCCCTGCATGAAGTCCCCGATGTCCCAGCCAAGGATATCCCTGATGATGATGTAGGCCATCTGCGGCGGGATCGCCCCTGCCTCGGTCACGATCAGGTCCACGTACTCCGCGGGCGTCACGTCGAATGCGGGGTTCCGGACACGGACATGCCTGAACTGTCCTGCGATGTCCGGAGGGAGGACCTCCGACGGGTCCCTCTCCTCGATCCGGATGAATTCCCCGAGGATCGTCCGTGGCGCGAACTTGTAGGTCTCTGCTGCGACCATCACCCGTGTCCGGGCCTCGTGGGCCGCAAGGGCGATCTGGGCAGTCCCGATCTTGTTGACCACCGCTCCGTTGACGGAGATGGCATCCGCACCGACGATGACGAGGTCGACCTCGTTCATGAAGTAGCGGGCAGCGGAGTCAACGATGAAGTTCGTCGGGATCCCTGCTTCCTCGAGGGTCCGGATCGTCAGGAGACCCTGGTTCCGTGGCCGCACCTCGGTTGCGAACACGGAAAAGTCACGTCCTATTCTCCATGCCTCGAGCATGCACGCGAGCGCCGCTTCCGAGTTGCAATGGGTCATGATGACGTCCCCGTCACGGATGTGGCGGGCGCCGATCTCCCCTATCTTTTTTACGGCGAGGAGAGAGCCGGTGATGAACGTATCGCATGCCCGCTGGAACTCCCCGCGGGCACTCCCGACGGACGGGTAATCGCGACGGAGGGTTGCCATGACGGAATGGACTGCGTTGGGGAGTGAGACGGCGGTGGGCCGGGTGGAGATGAGGAGTGCTGCCGCCTCTTCCATTCTCTCCCGGAATTCCGCAACTGTTTCCGCCTGCACGGAGGCGGCGTGGTCATGGAGGGCTTTCACCGCTTCCCGGGCGATGCGTCCGGCACCCCTGACCTCCATGCTCTTTATCTTCTCAGCGGTATCAGCTAGCATGAAAGGCACTCGTGTACAAGAGTGCCCCATGCCCATAGATAAATATAGAGCAGGGGCGCTTCCAATCCATGTCCGTTGCCGTGGTTTTCGACAGTGCAGGCACCCTCCTGCACACATACAGGGTGGCAAAGAATGTCCTGACCGGGGAACTTTTCCCCGGTATCGAGACGGTCAGCCTCACGTTCGCCTCCCCGGACCGTGTGCTCGTCGTCGTGCATGTCCATTCCCGCGAGGTGATTGCGGCTCCCGACGACCTTCCCTTCTCGACGTACCTGCGCAACAATAACGTCGGATTCGGGATCAGCTGCACCCGGAAGGTGATTGCTGCCGACGAGGTGGCCGAGGCGCTCTACAATTCCCCCCACGGCACGGTCGCCGACCTCAAGGACTGCATCAGGAACGTGTGGCAGGTCTGCAGGAAGGAGTCCGTGGTCACGATGAACAGCGGGGTGATCGTGAACATGTCCCTGTCCGGCATCGAGTTCATGGTCACGACGGGGGGGCGTCCCTTCGATGGTGCACGGGATGCCATCAGTGAACTCCACCGGATGGGTGTCCCGACCTTCATCGCGTCGGGTGACCGGGTCGCCAAGCTCGAGAAGATGGCCGACTACCTCGGTGTCCCCCGGGACCGCGTCTTCGGGGTCGCGACCCCGACGGTGAAGGCCCGCATCGTCGAGGATCTCAAGGCTGACTATGACTGCGTCGTGATGGTCGGTGACGGGATCAACGATCTCTGTGCCATGAAGACGGCGGACGTTGCAATCCTTTCCGAGGAACAATCAGGCGAAAAGCACCCCGAGCTTTACGAAGCCGCCGATCACGTTGTTACGAGTGTGCGGGAAGTGGTTGGCATTGTGAGGGGGCTGGTCGATTCAGGCGGGACCCGCACGGTTGACTGTGTTAGATGAAAAGTAATATGCACCCCGCACCACATTCTCTAGTAAGAGGACTGTCAATGAACCCCCTGATCACCGTGAAAAATCTCTGCATGGACTTTGATGGGAAAAAAGTCCTGAAGAATATCTCTTTTGAGATCGGTGAGGGAGAAGTTCTGGGTATCATCGGGCGCAGCGGGGCAGGAAAAACGGTGCTGATGCACCTGCTCAGGGGTGTGGAACAGCCCCCCACCTCCGGGCAGATCATCTACCACGTCGCCGTCTGTGATTCCTGCCCCTATATCGGGGTCGGGAGCATGGCAGGAAAACCCTGCCCCTCGTGCGGCAGTGTTCTCCGGGCACAGGATATCGATCTCTGGAACGAGAAGGACGAGGATCTCCGCCGCCGGCTGATGCGCCGGACCGCCATCATGTTCCAGAGGACTTTTGCGCTCTACGGCAACGACAGGGTGATAGAGAACGTTCTCCATGCCCTCGACGACATCGATTACCCGCAGGACAAGGCCATCAACCGTGCTGCCGATTTGCTCGACCAGGTCCGCCTCTCCCACCGGATGATGCACATCGCGCGGGACCTCTCGGGCGGTGAGAAGCAGCGCGTTGTCCTTGCCCGCCAGCTTGCCAAGGATCCGTTTCTCCTCTTTGCCGACGAACCGACCGGGACTCTCGATCCCGAGACCGCCGACCTCGTCCACCGGATGCTGACAGAGGCATGCCGGCGCAACCACATGGGCATGGTGGTGACGTCCCACTTTTCCCAGGTGATAAAGTCGGTTGCAGACCGGGCGATGCTTCTCGTTGACGGAAATATCGCGATGCTCGGTTCCCCGGACGAAGTCATCACGAAGTTCATGGCGGATCTCTCTGACACGGAGACGTTCGAGGTCCCGGAGTTCGGAAGAGAGATCCTGATTGCCCGGGACGTTTTCAAGCGCTACATATCTGTTGACAGGGGGGTCGTCCGGGCCGTCAACGGTGTCACGTTCGAGGTTTACGAGAGGGAGATATTCGGGATCATCGGCAAGAGCGGGGCGGGGAAGACAACGCTCTCGCGTATCATGGCAGGGATAATCGAGCCCACGGCAGGGGAGATGATCATCCGCATCGGGGAAGACGCCGTGGACATGACAAAACCGGGTATCGAGAACAGGGGACGGGCAAAGGGGTATATCGGGCTGCTCCACCAGGAATACGACCTTTACCCGCACAGGACGGTGCTCGACAACCTCACCGATGCTATAGGCCTCGAGTTTCCCAAGGAACTCGCGATGAGGAAGGCTGTCATCACCCTCAAGATGGCAGGGTTCTCGGAGGAGAAGAGCAGGGAGATCCTCGACCGCCTCCCGGGACAGCTCTCGGAAGGAGAACGGCACCGCGTGGCACTTGCCCAGGTCCTGATCCGGGAGCCGAGAATGGTCATCCTCGACGAGCCGACAGGGACCATGGACCCCCTGACCAAGGTCGATGTCAAGCACTCCATCATGCATGCGAGGGACGAGATGGACGAGACATTCATCGTGGTCTCCCACGATATCGATTTCGTCCGGGACATCTGCGACAGGCTCGCTCTCATGAGGGGAGGAAAGATTGTGGCGATCGGCAGGACCGCGGACGTCCTTGCAACCCTCACGGCAGAAGAGAGGGAGGTCATGGGAACGGCGACCTCTTCTTCCAACTGAAATTACCATGATTTCCCTCCTCGTCGATGGAGAAAAGCGCCTCGCCCGGGAAGGCGAAACCCTTGGGGACATCCTGCCCGGGTGGGACCGGTCCTCTTACGTCGCGGTGATCCGTCCCGGAGCACGGGAGTCATCCGTGACGGGCAGCATGAGGCTGATCTCCTCTGCAGGGGAAGTGGTCGTCGACCTCCTCCCCGCAGGCCGGGAACTCTTCCAGTCACCCGACCTCCGGTTGCCGCTCCCTGTCCACTGGCACGACAGGTATGCCGCTGCCTTCGGACCATTTCCTTCGGGGTTCGTCCCGGCCCGGAAACCCCACCTGTACGAGCGGGGCGACCTCATCCTCGGGTGCGGAGGGTACGACCCGAACCGTTCCTACCTGATCTTTTCCCGCATCCGCCATACCGCAGACCATGGAGCTGCTTTAGAGGGGGGTGTCATCGGCAGGGTCGTTTCCGGCCGGGGGCTCATCGACCGGTGGACGTCAGGGGACCGGCTGATGGAGGCGTTTCCCGTGGTCAACTGGGCCGACACGAGCAGGTCTTTTACGACGAACGACGCGTCTCTTCCCCTCGAGGACGGCATGGAGATCGTGACCCACGTGCGCATCACGGCCCACGGATATACCAATGGCACAGTGCAGTCGACGGAGGCCGCAGATACCGTGGAACACATGCTCCTTGCCCTCGCCAATGACCGTTTCGTCGTGGGCAGGGCCTCGAGCACCTACATCCAGGACGGGAGGATGGCCGGGACGGAAGTGCCCTTCGAGGTAAAATCCCCGCGGCGCGAGGGGTTCGTGACGGTACGGACACGGGGAAAATCGACAGGCTCCCTTTACATTTACACGCGGGACATCCCTTCGTCCTCCTCGCACACCCTCGTGGGTCAGGTCACCCACGGAATCGAACTCGCCCGGCTCGCCCGTGAGAATGAGTCATTCCGCGTCAGCGTCGAACCCCCCCGCTTTGACCTGATAGGGCTGTTCCTGCAGGAAGCCGAGGAGATCGCGTCCAATCGGGGAATTTCTGTCTCTGCAAAAGGCAAGGGCAATGAGCTGGTCGTGGTGGACCAGGATCCCGGGACAACTCTGGAGAGCCTCGATGCGGGCTCCGTCGTCCTCGAAACCGTTCCCCTCGAAAAGATCATCGATATCACCCTTGACGATGCGCACGCGCCGGACTCGTGCGAGATCTTCCGGAAGCTGACGGGCCTGCACCGGCACCGCGTGGGCAGGATACCGTTCTTCTTTCACTTCGAGGATGTCTTCCTGTTCAAGCCGGCCATCCCTCCCGGCATCAACATCAACCCGGAAAACCTCCCTGCCGATGTCGTCCTGCCGGGGACACTTGCCATGACGAACGACTCGCGGAAGGGTTCCGGCCTCGTCGGCGTCAGGATAACCGAGAACAGCGAGTTCGGCCCCACATCCGAACCGTTCGAGGGCACAAACATCATCGGACGGGTCATCGACCTTGAAAAACTCCACAAACTGAAGGAAAACGAGATTGCATTCATAAGGGAAGTGAGTCCATGAAAGCGTATACCCCCCTCCTGACCGGCACGGTCACGAAGTATGTCTTTGTCGAATCCCCGGAGATGACCCCTTCCGATCTGGCCATCCGGGCCTACGAGATATCCCAGGGGGTTATGATCAAGGAGACGTGTTTTGGCCTCCAGGTGACCGGAAGGGAGGAGGATGTAAACCGCATCATCGATTCCCTCCGGGCGCTCGACCCGACCCACATCTTTGTCAAGGACAGGGGTTTTCCACCGGGCGACCCGCGACGGTGCAGGGCAAACCTCGGCGGTGCGCGTCCCGGGTATTTCGGGCACGAGTTCGAGATGGGTCTTGTCCGGTTCATCTCCCGCGGGCTTTCTGCACTTCCCTCCCGCAGGCCGGATGATATGCCCCGCCCCCCGGTACCGGAAAAGAGAGAGAGGCTGGACGCTGCCCGCCTCAAAGAAATCATCGGGTCGCAGGAGTCCTGACAATGGCAAACGTGTTCATCTTTCCCACCACAAGTCTCATCCTCTCGGACCTCGTGGCACGGTTCGGCCACACCCCGCTCTCTGCCGCCATGCAGATCCGCGAGATCGTCCAGACACCGGGTCTCGAGTCACCCCCCCTCCAGATCACCCCGGAGGACCCCAAAAAAGGGCTCAGGTGGGCTGCCGTCGAGGTTCCGGCCGGGGTCAGGGGGAGGATGTCACTCTACGGGCCGCTGCTCGACCGCGCCGAGGCTGCCATCATCGTGAACAACGCAGACTTCTCGTTCGGATGCATGGGGTGTGCCCGGACAAACGAGCTCCTCATGTTCCTCATCCGGAAGAAGGGCATCCCCGTTCTCGATCTCGAATATCCCGCGAACGAGGAGGAGGGAGTGGAGTTCGTGGCTGCAATTAAACGATTTCTCGATTCACTGCCGGGAGGCCGGGCATGACACGCGTCAGGATTGCCCAGCTCTCCTGCGGCCCCGAATACAGCGGTGTCCAGAAGGAGATCAACGATGCTGCAGCGGCGGTCGATGCCGAAATCTTCTTCCCCGACCTGAAACTTGCAGACATACGCCAGTCGTTCTCCGAGTTCGGGCTCGATGTCAGGAGCCCTGACCTCAAGCTTGCGATTGCCCGGGCAAAGGCCCTCGTCGAGGGGCGTGTCGAGGCTGACGCGGTCTTCATTGCGACCTGTTTCCGGTGCGCCGAGGCCGCCATCGTGAGGAACGAGCTGCGCCGGTTCATCCACGAAAAGTCAAGGCTCCCTGTTGTCAGTTACTCGTTTACCGAACGGACCACATCGGGAACCCTCCTCACGCGGATGGAGGCCCTCACGACGATCGCACGCCGCAGGGCCCTCCTTGCGAGGGAAGTCCAGGAAGGCATCACGATGGGTGTCGATTCAGGGTCGAGCACGACCAAGGCTGTGGTGATGAAGGACAACAGGATCATCGGCACGGGATGGCTCCCCACGACGGGTGTCATCGAGAGTGCAGAGAACGCCGTCTCGGAGGCCCTCTCCGCGGCAGGGATATCCCGCGACGAGATCCAGGCAATCGGGACCACAGGTTACGGCAGGTTCCTCGTCGGCGAACACCTCAAGGCCGACCTCATCCAGGAGGAACTGACGGTGAACTCGAAGGGCGCCGTCTTCCTCGCAGACAGCCAGCACGGTCCCTCGACCGTGATCGATATCGGGGGGATGGACAACAAGGCCATCAGCGTCCAGGACGGGATACCGGGTACCTTCACGATGGGCGGGATCTGCGCGGGCGCGAGTGGAAGGTTCCTCGAGATGACCGCGAAACGTCTCGGCGTGGACATCACGGAACTCGGGCCCCTCGCCATGAAAGGGCTCTCGCAGAAAGTCCCGATGAACAGTTACTGCATCGTTTTTGGGACGCAGAGCCTCGTGAACGCGCTTGCCGCAGGGAGTACCCCCGAGGACGTGGCCGCTGCAGCCTGCCACAGTGTCGCCGAGCAGGTCTTCGAGCAGCAGCTCCAGGAGGTGGACATCAAGGAACCTGTCATCATGGTCGGCGGGACATCCCTCATCCAGGGCCTCGTCAGGGCCATGGGTGACCTCCTCCAGACACCGATCACGGTCCCCCCGTACTCGCAGTATATCGGTGCCGTTGGCTCTGCCCTGCTGGCATCAGGGTTCATCCGGAGAGAGTGAATGGAGGCTGTGGAGTATTTCGAGGTGGAATGTCCCGAGGCAGCGGGCAGGGAGTATTACAGGAAGATTGCCGACGTCGTTCTCCTCGATCACAATCTCCTCCGGGTCATCCGGAAACTCCACATCTTCATCGACCCGAAGGTCCCGATCTTCGTTGCCACGGGGGTGACGCGGAAACTCCCCGGCATCGTCCGTGTCCGGGACTTTGCCGACGTGAACGTGAAGGACACCAACGTGACCATCTCCATCGGGGACGAGGCGTACCTCGCTCCACTCCTCCGCATCCTCTGGGACAAGTTCGGGAAGGAGCGTGTTAACCAGCCCGACCGGTTCACCATCGTCCTTTCAGTCGGGGAAGGCGAGGGGGATATCGCCGATCTCCCGGTCTACGACCCGAGCGAGTCGATCTACAAGGATCTCATCTACGTCCTCCAGGTCATCCAGCCGGAGGGTTTCAAGGTACGCAGGCAGTATTACGGCGGGAACAGGTTCTACCTGGTCGCAAGCGAGGATACCCTCCCCGATGACATCGAGGATCTCGTCAGGCAGAAGTTCGCCCTCATGGGGGTGGAAGGATGACCCATGTCCCGGTGACCTACAAGGGAGGGATTTACAGGCACGACGAGATCATCGACCTCATCGAGGACCTTGGGGGCTATATCATCCAGAAACACGTGATTGCCCAGGAGATTGTTCTCCAGGCACTCGTCCCGCGGGAGGATATCGAGCTCATCAGGCGGATCGGAAAGCCCCTCACCGGCGAAGTCACGCCCTCCCCCCTCGTCGGCACGGAGATCGCGGTGGTCACCCCGTCGCTTGAGATCCACCATCTCCCCCATGCCTCGTGCGATGTTGCCGAGTATATCCGCAGGTTCGGGGCCAAGACCAACATGGTCGGGCTTGCACGGGGGTTCGGCAAGAGGATAGCCCAGTTAAACGACGAGGAGAGGGACGTCATCAACGAGCACGACCTTGCGGTATACCTCCTCGGGGATTTCGAGACCTGCATCGAGCGGAAGTTCCCTGTGCTCCGCAGGGGGATCGATGTCCCGATCGTCCTGTGCGGCGGTCCCTCAACCGAAGCGCTCCGCAGGATCATCGACCCGCCGGTCGAGGGGTACGTGGGGGGTATCGGCCGGTTCATGCACAGGACCAAGGAATCAGAGGAGATCGGGAAGCTGGAGGAGGTCGTCGGGGAAATTACCCGCGTTCTCGACCAGCGGCGGGAGGATCTTGCCCGCGATCCCCTCTCCATCTCACCGGCACGGTTGATGGACATCATCGCGGAGAACGTGGAGGAGATCCACGAGGTCCTCTCCCCGACGCCCATCACTGTCCAGATGCAGGGCCTCCGGGTCAAGCTTCCCTACGATACGTTCGCGCCGGTGATCAGGAAGCTCGTGATCGATGAAGGAACCACGATCGGGGACCTTGCAACCGTTTCACCCTCGCGGATGCGGGACTACATCCTGCTGCGGATAAAACCATTCTCCGAGACAAACATCGTCCTCTGAAGGGGTTCGCCAGAAAAAAATTCAATCCCCCTTTTTCAGGCGATGAAGATCTCTGCCATCTCGTAATGGTGGTAATCTCTCGGCGGGAATGGCTGGGTCGTGAACTTCCACGTCTTTTGCGGGGCGAGGGAGTTGACGCTTGCGTACGTGTTCCCGATGAGGTTGCCGTTTGCGTTGTAGAGGTTGAACTGGAGAGTGATGTGGTTGAGCGTGACCTGTTCCTCGTTCTTTACCTTCCCTGTGAGGTACTTCTGCCCGGTCTCGTCTGTCTCCTCCTTAATCTCGATGATGGAGAGACGGGTTCCGGAGACGGGACGGGTGAGGACGTACCCGTAAGGTGTTGCGACGAAATGCTGGGGACCTCCCGCATCGGGTGATGCCTGCGCAACCCCCGGAACAGGTTCTCCCCCTGCCCCGGAGGGATAGGTACTTTCGGTCGGCACTGCCGTCGGCGGGATCTCTCCTCCCTGCCTCTGTTCCGGCAGGAGAACGTCCGGTGAAAGGCAACCGGCTGCAAGGATCATTAGTCCCATGATGCCTGTCAGGGCGAGGACAGCCCAGGTATTCCCGCGTCTCATTCAATCCACGTCCTTACACAGAGACTGGATGCTGGCCACTGATAAAAGATGCGCCTCCAGGCGGGAGTGCGCCGGGGGTGTATCGGTTTTGATCGAAAAAAGAGGAATTTTTCGGGATTAACGGAATGCCGGGGGGATGATGTCATCCGGTCCGTTCCCGGAAACAAGCCGCGTCAGTGTCCAAATGAGGGGGAGAAGGGCTGGTGGAACTGCCCCGTCATCGGCGGTGACGGTTTTTCCCTGGTACGTGATCCTGTACGTGAAGTAATCGGCACTTCCGGGAGGTGCCCGGTAGGAGGGAGCAAGTGTCTCGAAGCCCAATGCAGCGAGATCCGCTTCAAGGGACTCGAGGAGCGCCCGGGAGAGAGTGAAATTGCTCCTGTACTCCTTCCTCTCGAGGACTGCAGTTCCATCGGAGAAAATGGCAAGATGGTCGTTCGTGCCGGCAAAACCACCCGTTCTCCAGAACTCGACGAGGGGTGCGGGTTCCCTGGCAGCCTGCCTCCCGAACACGAGGATCTCCCTGCCCTGGGCATCCCGGATCACGAGGGATGTGTCCCTGATCTCCCACGATGCCGCCTGTTCGAGGAGGTTGTAGTAGATCGTCTCCTGCCTGAGGAACTGGCGGGAGACGTCAGGGCAGTACATCATCGTGGAGGTTACCTTCCCGATTTTCAGGGTATGCCCATCCACAAAACAGGGTGCAGAGTAGAGATTGCAGCCCGATGTCCCGCTCACGTTGCCTTTTCCGTCAAAGACCGCTGTTACTTCCTTCTGACGGTTTGCAGGTGTCAGGACTCCTTCCCGCGCGATTGATTCCAGTGTCCAGGCGCCGTTCAGGGCGCTCCGGGTCCATCCGCCTGATTGCGACTGCGCTCGTATGGAAAGGATCGTGACGGGTATTCCCCACATCTGGATTGTCGGGGTATCGGGAGATGTCCGGGCTGAAAACGCGATCAAAAGGCCATCGATCCGGTAATTTTCCGGGAGATTGAGGGGCAGGTAATGCGTCCCGTCCGAGGATTCGATGCCATAGAATCCCCCTTCGAGGTCAACGTACCGGATTGTTCCCTCGGCTTTTATCTCTTCTCCCAGGGGTTGGATTGATACGATACGGAGTGGTTTTCCCCACATCTGGATGGTGGAGACATCCTGACGGAGAAAACCCCTGAAGGATACGCGGGTGCCCTCTGCCCTGCAGGAGGACGGCAGTGTATCAGGCAGGTACCGGGAACCGTCATCCGCAACGATCCCGAAAAAACCACCCTCGAGGTTGACGAAGACCACCGTTCCCTCTCCTTTGATGAATTGTCGCACCGGTGTTAAGTTTTTCAAAACCCTGTCTTTCACCCGCTGGTCGAGGGGGGTCCCGTTCCGGGGGGAAACATTTCCGGCCGGTGAAACAGGGCCGGCATGCCCCACAGGAACAGGGTTACGGGCGCTTACGTCCTTTTGCACGGGAAGGGGTTCCATCTTCTTGGGGATGTCCCTGGAAAATGTTTTATCCGTCTTCGACAGGGAATATGGTGAAAATACAGTGGTTTTTCCCTTTACGCTACTCTGCGGTTGTGCCTGGACCGGGCCTATTGCGCAAAAAAGAAGCGCGATGGCAAGCACGAGGCACAGGGAGTGTTGAAAAAGACTCCTTTTTATCATATCTCTCTTCCTGGCCGGTATATCATATCCGGACCGAGAGAAAAATGCGTCACCATAATGGAAAAACCTGTTGAAAACTGCGAATATTTTTGCACTCATCGCGCCCTTCCATCACCCTCAAATAGGGGTGCAGTGGATATGTATGCCGACGACTATGGCAACCGATGACCTCGTGGAATTCGAACAGACTCTTAAGGAGATCGTCACGCGGGGAGGGGAAGAGACCGCACGGGAGTGGATGGACAACATCGAGGCCGAGTACGGCCGGGCTCCCCTGATCTTCAAGCGGATGGCTGAGAGACCCGAGGTGCTCATTTCGCACCTCCTGTACAAGGGGGCCGTGACGCGGACAAGTTCCCTCGATCCCAAGTACGTGGAGCTCATCAGCATGGCTGTGGGAGCTGCACTCCGGTGCCAGCACTGCACGAGTTACCACATGCAGGCTGCTGCCAAGAAAGGTGCAACGCGCGAGGAGATCCTCGAGGTCATCCTCATTGCAGGGCTTATCTCAAACTCCTCGGTCCTTGCAAATGCATACCGGATCTTTGACGAAAAGATGGCCCGGTGTATCCCCTGCGTCAACGAGGGGATCGACCAGCAGGTCGAGTGACCTTTCCCTTCCCTTTCCTGTATCCGGGCGCGGACACGGCGGGAACGAGGCATTTCCTGCCGTCCCCGATGAGATCCGCCCTTCCTGCCATGAGGAGGCCTTCCCGGACGAGAGGCTGGTTCCGTGGTTCCCAGTACTGGAGGAGTGCCCGCTGGACTGCCTTTTCCCTCCCCCGGGGAACGTGGACCGGTTCAAGGGAGAACGGGTCGAGTCCCGTGTGGTACATACAGGTCGAGGCTGTCATGGGAGTCGGGGTGAAGTCCTGGACCTGTTCCGTCCGGAAACCGTGGTCGCGCATGAACTCCGCGAGGGCAACCATGTCAGCCACCGTGCATCCCGGGTGTCCCGACATGAAGTAGGGGAGGATGTACTGCCGTTTCTTCTTTCCCTCCTGGATCTTTTCAAAAGCAGCCACGAACGCGGTGAAGATATCTGCCCGGGGTTTTCCCATCAGGTCCGTGACATGGGGCGAGACATGCTCCGGGGCCAGCTTGAGGTGCCCGGAGACGTGGTGGGCACAGAGGTCCGGGAGGAGCGAGTACGAATCGGCAACGAGGAGGTCGTGCCGTATCCCGGATCCTATGAATACCTTCCTGATTCCCGGGACCTGGCGGAGACGGGCGAGGAGCTCTTTCTGGCGGGAGTGCGAGACAGAGAGGGAGGGACACGCCGGAGAGCACCTCTTGTCCGGGCAGGCCCCTGCCGTCTGCCAGCGGGCACATCCCATGCCGTACATGTTTGCCGTCGGCCCCCCGACATCGGTGATTACCCCGGAGAACCCACGCAGGGACGCCAGACGTGTCGCTTCCCGGACGAGCGATTCGATGCTCCTGCTCTGAACGATCCGGCCCTGGTGGTGGGTGATCGCGCAGAAGGAACACCCCCCGAAGCACCCGCGGTGGCTCGTCAGCGAGAACCTGACCGGTTCCAGTGCAGGGACGGGCTGATCATATGCCGGGTGGGCTTCCCTCGTGAAAGGAAGCTCGTAAACCGCGTCCAGGACCGGTGTCGGAAGGGGCGGTGCGGGCGGGTTCTGGACGATAATGCACTTGGGGTGCCTCTGCATGACGGGTCTTCCCCTTAGGGGGTCCTGCTCCCGGTAATGGAGGGCAAATGCCCGTGCATACGCTTCCTTATCCTCCCTTACCGCGGTATAGGAGGGTATCTCGAGCAGCCCGGGATATCTTTCCGGATCGAGATCCGGGAGGGGGACTTTCTCGACGGTCCCGGGGATGGGGGGCATTTCTCCCATCTTTTCCCCGGCGGCCAGCCTGCGTGCGATTTCCCGCAACTGCTGCTCGCCCATGCCAAAGACGAGGAGATGCGCCGGGGAATCGGCGAGGACTGACTGGCGGACCCTGTCGGACCAGTAGTCGTAGTGTGCAAACCGGCGGAGGGATGCCTCTATCCCGCCGAGAACGATGGGCACATCCGGGAAGAGTGCGTGCAGCCTGTCGGAGTAGACGAGGGCGGCCCGGTCAGGACGGCGGGGTTTCCCGCCCGGCGAGTAAACGTCTTCTGACCGCCTCTTCCGTGCAGGAGTATAGTTATTCACCATGGAATCGCAGTTGCCCGGTGCAACCGCGAAGAAGAGGCGTGGGGCTCCGAGAGCGAGGAAATCGTCCCTGCCTTTCCAGTCAGGCTGGGGGATGATCCCGACGGAATACCCCTCTTCCCAGAGAACACGCCCGATAAGGGCTGTCGGGAACGCGGGGTGGTCGACGTAGGCATCGCCGCTCACGATGATGATATCGAACTGGTCGATACGGAGCCGCGCTGCCTCTTTTCTGCTCACCGGAAGGAAACGCGGCTGTCTCTTCCTCATCGTTTTAGTCCGGGGAGGCATGGTCGGGGAGGGAGAGCCCCGTGAGCGGGTCCGGGAACCTCCCGGTCTCTATCCCCCCGACCTCGAAGATGACTGCTTCGACAACGATGTACACGTCAGCCGCGTCCCTCATGCACCCTGTCAACGCCCGGACCCCCCTTCCGGTTGCTGTGTGGAGGTGGACATGGGGATAGCCGTCGCTCCACGAGATTGCCCCTATGCCGACGATTTCCCATCCGTCCCGGATGTCCTCGCGGTGCGGGACCGGGGGGAGGACCGGTTCCTCCGGCCCGGTTACCAGATGGGCCGACCTGACGGCACCGAGCACCTGGATGAAACCGCAGCGGATGTTCTTTTCCGCAACGCAGGTCTCGAGTGCCCGGATGAGGTCTTCCCCGTGATCGATACGGAGGACAAAGACCCGGCCGGGACGTCCTTCAATGCACTGCATGTAACACTCTCCGGAAAGGGGTGCAGGGATGTATCATCTCCCTCCCACCCCTCCGCCTCCGAAACCACCGCCGCCTCCGAAAGACCCTCCGCCAAAACCACCGCCGCTTCCCCCGCGGGACGGGGGACTGAAGGCAAGTACCGGGATAAAGGCCGCGTTCAGGCCGCTTGCAAGCGGGATACCTGCTTCCGGCAGGGAGACATGCAGGTCCTTCATCGCTTTCTCGACCTTGTCCCCCACACCGAGCGCCGTGCCATACACCAGCCATTCTCCCCACATCGAGATATCTGCCGGTGCATACTGCCGGATGAGGGCAAGGTCCGAGAGGAAACGGGCGAACGCATCCCATTGCAGTTTCTCCCGGTAACGGTCGTCCTTCCAGTGGCCAAAGAGCGTGGACGGGAATGCAAGGGCAATTCCTGACTGGACGATCATCGCTCCAAAGAGGAGAACTGCAGGCAGAAGGAACGACGATAGCTGCGGTGTGACAATCAGGGCTATGATCGAGACGGCACAGAGCGCAACCGCCACAAAGAGGAAAGGAAAGATATGGTCCCTGCCATCCACGATGTAGCGGGCGACCAGGCGGGGATCGGATTTCCGGGTCACGGATAGCAGGTCTTTTTGGTACCTGAGGATCATCCGCTCGGCCGTCGTGTCACTCCGGGCACGTGCAACGGTATTCTGGAGAGCTTCTGAATCAACTGTTCCCTCTTCTCCGATTTCCTGGAGAAAGTCAAGCACCCTCTGTTCGTACGGGTCGGGTGCAGTCTTCTGGTTCACCGTGATCCTGACCCCCTTTCCATCGGGCTTTTCCTGGATTGTGATCATCTTTTTCCGGTGGAGGTCGAGGAGGGTCGCAAAGTACCCGTCCTCGTCAAATGTCATGGGGTCTCCCTTGAAAAGGAGGTTGACTGCCCATGGTTTCATCGTCGGATCGGGGGTAAAACTCAGGTACTCCGGGACCGTAAATTCCCTCTCCGTCCCGTACTTCCTGTACAAAAAGACGAGGAGGAGGGGAGTAAGGACGACCATCGCAAAGCCGAGGCCGTACAGCACCCGGGCAAAATAAAGGGGAAAAATATCATAGAAGGGGTTTGCAGCCAGAGTTTTCGCCCTGACACCGTCGACGGGCACCGGGAACCCGGGCAGGCTATCCTTGTCTGCCGGTGCAAAGAGTGTCTCTATCCCAAGGACCTCGTCTGCTGCAACGTTTCCTGATATACGGACCCATTCACCTTCCCGGGAAACAGAAAGGCCGGGGGGATGGGGGAAGATCTCTTGGGCATACCGGGCAGGGATGCGTATCTCCAGGTGCCGGTAGGGTATGTGGCGATCGACGAGGCGGAGGTTGAGGTGCGCGTCTTTTGCGTCATATTCGATGGGGGGGTGGAGGGTATACGTATACGAGACAGTGTATGTCCCGGCCGGGAAATACCCGGGATTGTAGATGCCGACCTCGTTCCTCTCGGCCTTGTCCTCGATGAATCTTACGTACGCAGGGTTGTCGTCCCGGTAGAGTGTCACTTTCCCCGACGATTCCCGGATGTACCCCACTGTTCCCGGCGGAATTTCCATGTCCACGATCCGGATGAAAGGTGACTCCAGCGGTTCCACGGAGAGGGGATCCTGCCAGTAGCGGTAGAGCATCCTGTACGTGCCGCCGCTCCTGACCTCGTAGGTATACACCTCCCCGAACGTGCCGTTCTCCTGCAGGGTGGCCCTGTAATCCGCGATAACAAGGTCACCTTCGAGGAGGATAGGCACGAAAAATGCGATAACAATTGCCACTGCCCCGATGGCAAGGGCTACTGCAACGAGGACGAGGAGATCCCTTTTCTCTCCGGTCAGTGCCATGGTCAGAACGCTATTTTGGGTGGTGTCTGGATGGCCTCTTCGAATTCAAGGTACTGGAGCTTGGAAAGACCGAGGATCCTCGCGATGATATTTGACGGAATGACGTCGCAGAGGGTGTTGTATTGCTGGGAGATGTTGTTGTAGGTATACCTCTGGCGGGCAATCTCGTCCTCGACGCCCCTGACCGAGTCCATCAGGGTCATCACGGTGCTGTTGGTCTTGAGGTCGGGGTAGTTCTCTGCCACGGCAAAGAGCCGCCCGAGGAGCGAACGTGACTCCCTCTCGATCTGGTTGAGGTCTCCCGGCCCGGCCGAGCCGACGCTTGCCCGCATCGCCGTCACCTTCTCGAATGTCTCGCGTTCGAATGCGGCATAGCTCTTGACTGCCCCGAGGAGCTGCTCTATCATGTCGAGGCGTTTCTTCATTGCGACACGGATCTGGCCAAGTGTCGCTTCCGATGAGTTCTTCAGGCTGAAGAACCGGTTATAGATCCCCACGAAATAGAGCACCAGTCCCACCGCGATGACGATGAGGATACCGATGATTATCCAGGGTATGAGGTCACCAAGTGCCATACTCATCTATTATCCCGGGGTATCATTAAATTCCCCACGAATACTATCCGGGATACCCCTCTGGATTGCAAGAGAGCCCTTTGGCAGGGGAAGATACTGGCATCTGCAGACTTTTACCTTTTACCTTTTACCAATCGCAGGCCTGCCTGCCCGGAGATGGAAAAACGGATGAGAGGGATTCACCGGGGTACGATCCTCCCGACGACACGGAGCTTGCCCCCTTCGAGGTGGTGGATGAGGACTGTTGCGCCCGGGGGAAACACGAGTTCTTTTTCCGACCGGAAGGTCACCTCCGGTCTCCTCCAGTCCCCGCTGTTGTTCACGTAGGCGATCCTTGCCGGGATAAACTGCATCCAGTGACCCAAATAGACGACCATCTGTTCCCTGAGCGGCCCCGGCCAGTAACGGACGAGTTCTGCCCGACCGTTCAGGATGCCGGAGACGGTGAGGGAGGGGTTGTTGGAGAGGACAAAACCCCGGTCAAGGTCCCCGGCCTCGATCCCCTTGAGGGCAAGGCCCACTCTGTCCCCTTCGGTCGCTTCTGCCACGTCCTCGTCATGCTTCTGGATCGAGCGGACGTGGGCGACCCTGCTCGTCGGAAAGACCCGGAGCTCGTCGTGGACCCTGATCGTCCCCTCGGCCACCCCCCCGAGTACAACAGTCCCGACACCTTTGACGGGGAAGTGGTGGTCAACCGGGACAGAGCCGTACTTCAAACCTTTCGCGCCGGCCGGCTGCTTTCCTGCGGCCTCAAGGAACATCTCCCGGAGGTGGTTATGGTCGTCGGGCTCGAGCGTGTAGTTCTCAACGACCGTCCCCTTCACGAGCGGGAGAACCTGCTCGGGGGAGAGGTAATTCCGGAGGACAAGGACCCCTTTCTCCACCTTCGCTGCATCGAGCATGAGGACACACTCCCCGAATGCCGGGTTTATCTCGTCAACGATCAGGAGGGCCATATCAGCCATGGATACAGCGAAAAAGAGGGAGGATATCTTCTCGGGGTATCGGCCCGGCTCGACGTAGGTGACAGTTGTCTGGTCCCTCTTCTGGTTATAGAAGGTGATGTCCGAGACTGTCCCCTTCTTTCCGAGGTGACCGGCATACCCTCCGGGGCCGATGACCGCGACGGTGAGGTTGGGCATGTGTGGTAGTGTAATGGGCGTCAAAACCTTTTAAGTTTCCATATCTCAATAAAAAAGCTACAAATATGTCCAGATAAAATTAAGAATATAAAATATTTAATTGAAGGGGAGACGAGAATAACAGCTGATTTCAAGAAAATAGCCCAGGTTTTTCTGTTTCTGTTCGGATTGGTTATTTTATTCTATTTGATTATATCATCGGGGATCATAAACAACCTTAAGATCTTTTTCATTTTGAATCTCGGTTATTTTTTCCTGGCAATTACCTTTTCAATTACCAATATTGCAATAAAAATCTACAGATGGCATTATCTGTCGTTATTGTTTCAAAAACCAATATCGTGGCAGGATGCTTCCATTATTACCCTTTCAAGTTTTTTTTATGCAAATATTACCCCCGGCAAAATTGGAGACCTGTTCAAGGCATATTATATGATGGCAAAATACGGCCTGAATCTCCTGAATGGCATATCAATGATCTTCTTTGAGAGACTGTTTGAGATTGTGATTCTTTTTTTCTGTGCCCTCCTGATTGTGTCAAGAAAGATCGATGATTCCACACTTATTATACTTCAATTCACAGCCATTCTGATCATCATGCTGATTGTCTTTTATTATAAATCCGAGTGGATAGTAAACTTTTTATCAAAAGTTCTTGTAAAAATTACAGATAACGATCGGTTCAGTATCTCATTCTCACTTCAGAAGATATCACCTGGTCATGTGCTTATCGTATTTTTCATAACACTCCTTTCCCTTATCTGTGAATTTGTCCGCCTCTGGTTTGTGGTTGCTGCATTTGGTTTTATTGTTAATCCATTGGACATTGCCATCATCTTCAGCATCTCAATAATATTTGGTCTTATCTCCCAAATCCCCCTCGGCATCGGGGTCATGGAAGGATCCCTGAGTATTTTACTGGAACGATCAGGAATTCCGATTCAATATTCCGTTCCCATTGTATTAACCGACAGAATGATCTCTATGTATCTTGTTCTCGTGGTGGGATTTATTGTATCTCATGTATCATGGAATGAATTAAGAAAATTGACACGGGAGTCCCCATGATCTCGTTGATCATCCCGCTTTTTAACGAGGAGGAAAATGTTAATCTCTATCGTGAGGACTTGTTTCCCGTCGTTAAAAAAATTTCTGAAAAGTACAACGTAGAATTTGAATATATATTCGTTGATGATGGAAGTTCTGATAATACACGGGAAATGCTTGAAAAAGTTTCTTATGATTTAGAGTACTGGAAATTAATTTCCCATGACAGAAACAGGGGATTGGGTGCAGCGATCAAAACGGGGATTGAAAATTCGGGTGGTGATTGTATCATCTGCATGGATGCTGACCTTACCTTCCGGCCAGAAAACATTGAAGATTTGTTAATACATTTTTTCAAAACGAATGCAGATTGTATATCGGGTTCACCCTACCTTGAAAAAGAGCATATCATGGATATTGAACCTCACCGTCTTCTTTTAAGCAAGTCAGTAAATCTCATATATCGTGTTCTCCTTGGAAAAAGGATTACCGCTATCAGCCCGATTTTCCGCCTTTATAAAAAATCCGTTTTCAGAGATATGGAATTGAAAAGTAACAATTTTGAGATTAATGCTGAAATTCTCTCAAAAATCATTATCAATGGAAAAACAGTTGAAGAAATTCCTGTTCCCCTTTATAAAAGGAGGTACGGCTACTCCAAAATTAATGTGAAAAAGGAGATTATCAACAATATCATTTTAATTGGGAAAATAGTGAAAGTGAAATATTTCCATGGGTCATGGTCATAACCCTCCCTTTAATCTACCTGGAACAGGTATATCCCGGTGTATTCTCCAATGAAACTGCTATTCTGTTCCAGCCAGTTGATGCTCTCACCTGATGGTTCTGATGCAGAAATATCGCGGGTTAATATGAAATATATCCTCTTTCCCTTATTTTTGCGGACTGCTTCTTCCAATTCCCTGATATTGGACGCTCCAAACTGCGTTGTATTATCCATCGATGAATTGTAATAATAATTGAACGGGTAGTGCAGATAAGCAGGTAACAGGATTATAACATCTCCATCGTTCGTGTTTTTTTCAAATTCATGTGAAAAATCCCGCCAATTCTCTTTTGTATAGACCATGTGAGTGGTTATCAGGAGAGGAACATGTACTAATGCTATTCCAATAATCATAATGATGACAACCATCCTCTTTTTAAAAATATGGCAGAATATACGTGTCGAATACGCAATTCCCAAAAACAGGAAAGGTATCATGATATAAAAAAACCTTAATTCAAAAGGCATCTTAAAAGAAACGAAATAACTAATTATGAGGATAGTCACAATTCCAAAAAGTAAAAATATTCCTTTTTTCCTCTCTTCAAAGAGACACCAGATAACCCCGATAATGAAGAATATTGACAGGATTCCAACAAGGAGGAGATCACCTCCCAATAGAGCAGGTATGGCATAAATAAGGACTATAATCCCACCGAGTCCATAGGTTGGACTTTCAGCAGTCCTCTTCAAAAATAAGTCGAATGTGACAATTATCAAGGGAAGTGTAACAACAATGAAAGAAACCAAAAACATTCCGAGATTCTTCACATATTCTTTCTTTTCCTCCTTATCGAAAATGATGAGAAATAGGCCAAAGAAAAGGAGGACCCCCGTGATTATTGCCGTATAAAAATGCGTCCATAATGCCAGTCCGGAAAAAACTCCACAGAGAACCCAATGAGACACGAGGTTGCGTTGATATCCCGTGAAAAAGAAAAGGATAGCAAGAGAAACAAATAATAAAGCAAGACTATATGCCCTTGCTTCCTGGGAATAGTAGATTAAAAAGATTGAAAATGTCGCGAGAGTGGCACATATTAAACCAGAATTCTTATCCCTGAACTCTTTCCCCAGCAGGTAAAAGACGGGTATCAGGAGTGTCCCGGCAAGCCCGGGAATTGTTCTCAATATTGCTTCGGAATTCCCAAAACGGAGCATGAGAGACTCGAGGAAATAGAAGAGGGGGGGGTTAAACTCAGTCCCTGTTTCAAGGGATCTCCAGAGTTCAGAGTAGGGTAGGGAGGCAAAGTGATATGTCACTGCTTCGTCAAGCCAGAGGGAATTGAAACTAATATTTGAAAATCTCAATAAAAAACCGGTTAATGTAAGAAGAACCAGGATTTGTACATATCTGTCTTTCATCAGGGAGGAGATAATGCCCTGAGTGGACCAAGTGAAAGAATCCGGCGGGTTTGTATTCAAATCACATGGATTTTCCGTCTTTTTTTCAACTCCTGAACGTCCCCTTCTACCTGCCATGACATGCTATAATGAATTGGATTTCATAAAGATATCCAATTTTTTATTCTCCCGGCTTTTTGAAGGATAATCTTTGAGAACCTCATCGACTTGGTTCAATAGGATACTTTCCTTCATTTCACCTCCAGTTTTCCTGCTCGTAACACAGATGGCGCCTTGAGCACCTGCAGCAGCTCCTCCTCGTTCCGGACGACCCGTGACGACTGCTCGAGCATCAGGTTGACATGTTCGTGCATGCCTGCCCGCCGGAAATCCGTCCTTAACGCAACGACCGGGATCCCACGGGCATAAGCATACCCCATCTCCCATGACGTGCCGGAGTCTGCATCTGCCCCGTCGATGACGGCAACGACAATGTCACTTTCGGCTATCTCCCTGCAGCACCGGGAAAAAATAGCCTTCTGCGATTCCTCGTCGCGGTGGCTGCTGTCATCGCCTGCCTCCTGGGGGAGGAAGACCGAGAAAAAGTGTGCAGTGAGAATATCCCTGAGGTGGGCATTGTATCGCCTCTCTGCAGCAGAAAAGAGGGGGGCAGCAAGGTAGATGCGGTACCGGCAAAAGTCAGTGACATCGACTGCCGGAATGGTAGGGAATCTTGCCAGGAAGACGCCCCTTCCTGCCCGGCGGGCAGGGCCCTTCCCGTCATCGCCATAGTATGTTGTATCCACCCCGCAGGCAGGAGAAGAGTTGACACCCACGATGCAGAGCGGCGGTCCCCGTGCCCTGATCATATCTTTTACATCCCTTTCAAGCCGGTCAAGAAGATGGAAAAAATCTCCCGTGTTGAGGCGTTCGAGGAACGTCCCCGGTTCCCGGTCCCTTCCCAGAAAGAGGGTTTCCGGACAGGGGAGGAAAACGACATCCAGTCCACATTCCCTGCAGCGGCGGAGTGCCTTCTCAAAAGCCCGGAGGTCGGATTCCCGCGTTATCCCCCTGGCTCTCAGTCCCGGGTCTTGGATACAGGGGCACATCAACACGTACATTGATAGAAAATGGAGAGGAATGATACATAGATGATCCCCCTCCTTGCCTTCCGGGATAACAGCTGCGACCCTCGGAAGTGCACGGTCCGCAGGCTCGAGAGGGCCGGGCTTATCCGGGTCTTTTCCCAGGTGTCACGGCTGCCCCGGAATACCCTTCTCCTCGACCCGACCGCCGGCCGGGCCCTCTCTCCTGCCGACAGGAACCCCCGTTCACTCTCTGTCCTCGACTGTTCCTGGGAGGTTCTCGAAAATATCCCCCTCGGCTCATGGCGTCACCGGAGGGCCCTCCCCTTTCTCGTTGCCGCAAACCCCGTCAATTTCGGGAGGCCCTGGCGTCTCTCCTCTGTCGAAGCCCTTGCTGCTGCGCTCTTCATCATCGGGGAGAGGGATCAGGCAGGGGAAATCCTTGGCACGGTACCGTGGGGAAGGCGCTTCCTCGAATTGAACGAAGAGCCCCTTGACCTCTATTCAAAGGCACGCGACAGCCAGGAAGTCCTCGAGGTCCAGAACCTCTACTATTGATCTTCTCCCGGAAAATGCAGTTCCCGGTACATCTTCCCCCGCTGCCTCCGGCCCTTCTCTCCCGATACCCGAAAGCCTTGTTCCCGAACGGTATTTTCTACTGCATCGAGCCCCTGACCGGGAGAAATTCCCGTGCCTTTTTCCATTCTGAAATGTCCCTGAACGACTCGATTGCCCCGATGATGTTTCCTTCCCCGTCAAAGAGAGGTGTCGCCTTGGCCCAGAGGAGCCTCTCTTTCCTGTCGTTGTGCGCAGGAATGGTCGCTTCGGCATAGATGCTGTCACCGAACTTCCTGACCGACGGCCAGGTTTTTGCAAGCTCGTGTGCAGGGAGGTCCAGGATATCAACGAGGACAGGCATTGTTCCCTGCAGGAATGCCAGGGCATCTCCATACCTGTCAGAACCGAGGACCTCGTTACTCCTGACTCCTGTCAGTACCTCCATGGCCCTGTTCCATGCAATCACCTTCCCCTCCCTGCCGATGATGAATGTCGGGTCAGGCATGAACTCAACGGCTTCCTGGAGTTTCTCGTACGTCGTCTTGAGCGCCTTTTCTATAACCTTCTGGGCCGATGTTTCCATCATGACACCGATGATGCAGAGGGGCTGCCCCCTGTCATCTCTGGCGAGAGTCATCGAGACCTGGAAAAACCGGGGAGATCCCTCTCCTTTCTGAATCCGGACTTCTCCGTTCCATACCCCGGTCCGTATGATTTCTTTCTTGATTTCGTCAATGGACGGGAAGAAGTCCCGGGTAACCGTCCAGAAGTCTTCCATGTGGTTCTCCTGCATGTTGCGGAGGTTCCTTGCCCCGAACAGGGAAAGGAAGACCCGGTTTGCATAGATCAGGTTTTCACCCGTATCAAAAATCATAATGGCATTCGTTGCAGACTCGACTGCAACATTTTTGATGCGGATTTCCCTTTCCGCTTCGATCTTGTCGGTTATATCAATAAAGGAGGCCATGGTTGCGATAGGGTTTCCGGAAGCGTCCTTAACGAGGTTTGACGTGTGGTGGGTATAGACAGGGCTTCCGTCTTTCCGGTGGATCACGACCTCGCCGTTCCACTCTCCCTTCTCGTAGAGTTCCCTCATTGCTTCCCTTATCCCGACTTCGGGCGTACATGACGAGGCAAGGGATTCGATGGGCTGCCCGATGATGTCCTCAGGACGGGGAATTCCAAACATCCTGAGAAATGCCGCGTTTGCATACGTTATGCGACCGTCAAGGGTGGCAATGCCAATGCCATTGATGGAGGACGATACGGCCATATCCAGAATCCGGAGTCTCTCCTCGGCAATTCTCTTCTCGGTGATATCCCTTCCGACTCCCTGGTACTCAACAATCCTCCCGGAAGAATCTGTGATCGCCCGGTTCGTCCACTGGTGCCACCTGGTTTCCCCCGACGGGTCAATAACCCTGTGTTCATGGGTCATCACCTCGTGACCGGGCGCAAGGGAGAGGATGTTTTGCCTGACCCTGTCCCTGTCGTCGGGATGGACAAACGAAAACATGTTTTTCCCAAGAATCTCCCCGGCGGGTCTCCCGAAGAACTTGCTCACAGCACCATTGACAAACGTGAAGGAAAAACCCGGATCGAACCTGCAGATGAACTCCGTCTGGTCCTCGACGATTGCCCGGTACCTCTCCTCGCTCATCTTCAGTTTCTTCTCGAAGTCGCGGGAAAGGGTTACGTCCTCGAAAATGAGGGTATATCCCCTGCTCCCGTCGTCAAAGACGGTGGGGACGACCTTGTATGCAAGGATATAGTCTTTCCCGGAAAGGCACAGGTTCACTTCATGCCTGCTTTCCGCACGGAAGACGTCCTCTCCGGGGATTGTCCCTGGGAAGATCGCCCTGATTCCCGGGATCGGAGAAGTCCTTATGTCACTTCCCATCAGGTCGTCCTTATTGAGCGAGAAAAAAGTGAGGAAGTTATCGTTGACATCAATAATCCGGAATTCCGAATCGAGTATGAGGATGAGTTCCGTTGCAAACTTGAGGATCGAGGAGATGGGTACCCGCTGGGCAAGGGAATAGACCTTGGCATTGCCATAGAGCCGGACCTCGACCTCGCCCGTGATGAGGAGGATCTCCAGGTACTTTGCGACAGAATTCCGGTTTAACTTCAGGGTATGGGAAATATCCGAAATAGTGAGGCCTTTGGGCCTGCTTTTCAGCAATTTTTTTATCCTTAGGACTTACGCGTTTGAGATAACCAAAAAAGTTGTAACACCTGACATCAGGATTTAGGAAAAGAAATTACCTTAAAAAATAGGCTGGGCAACAAAGAGGATAGT
>JGI11944J13513_1000209_pt1 | contig 66198 bp, 59 predicted proteins | sample TerdegcoTASludge_FD_13513 | JGI IMG/M metagenome (IMG submission 13513) | reverse complement strand
TTGATATCTATTTAATGATTGTTTTTGGACTTGCTGGGTATTTGATGAAGAAGTTTAATTTCGAGGCTGCACCCCTGGCAATGGCATACGTGCTAAGCCCGATTCTCGAATCGAGCTTCCGTCAATCATTAAGTTTGTCTGGAGGGAGTTTTGCTATATTTTTTTCAAGACCTATTTCCTTGGTCTGCATGGCGCTTGTTATTGCTCTCCTCCTCTTTCAGATCATCTCGTCTAACGTTTCTCGCAGGAGGATGAGAAAAGCCCAAGGCGCAGGAGAAGGATAGAGACCGACTCTACTAAGAGGTTCACAATTGTTGAGGATACTATGCGAAGAGGAGTAATTATTCTGAGTGCACTTCTTATCATAATTACCGGAGCTGCTAATCTCTTTGCATACACGTATACATATGATAACAGAACCGATTATGATATCAGACTAACAGTAGAACTCTATGATGATTCAGACAAATACATATTGGTCAAGGCTCTGGACTCACAGGTTCTCGTAACCCAGTTTCTTGTGAAAAGCTGGATTGTAGAAGTTTTTCTTAATAACAATTGGAATCGGGTACTGCATTTGACATGTGATATTCTTCCAGGAGATCATGTTTTTTCAATTTATGTTAGAGAGGTGAAAAATGAAAAGGGAGAGCTTATTCAGAGCTGGAATGTGATCACAGATGACATGATGAGGATGAACAGGAATCGATAAAAAAACAGTTTATCATGCCTCCAAATAAGGTAAAGCAAATACCATGCCTATCCACCAGAGATTTCACGAATGATAAGTCCATCAGCTCTGATATCTTTAAGTTCGTTTAGACCCCTTATCATTCAGAACTGTCGCAGATTTTTCTTGAAACAGACGCTTACAGGTGGTAATAAATCGCTAGGATCATGACGAAAATTTCTTGTACACTTTTTACCGGATTTGTTCTGATGCATGGCGGTGTATAAGCGGATGAAAAAGGTTATCATTGTTTCCGTCTGTATATTTCTTGCGCTTGCCGGGTGTGCACTCAGGAAGGAAATTATCATCTCCCGGGCTAAACTTCAAGAAGCAGTATCCAGAAAGTTCCCTTATGATAAGGATATTGGAATAGCGCGCTTTACTCTGCAGACCCCCGAGGTTTACTTTAAAGGGAAAAATGTCGGACTAAAGGCGGTCTATTTTGCACATCTCTTCGACAAAGAAGTAAAAGGAACGTTTGATATTAACGGGAATATCGTGTATAAGCCTGAAACAGGATCTTTCTATCTCCATGATTTTGCTATTGCCGATATCACAGCAAACCAAAAAGACGTCCTGGAAAAAATCAATGTACAGAAAGGTATTGATAAAATTATCAACACCTATCTTGATGGTTTCCTCATTTATCGTCTTAATCCACGCGATCATAAACAAAATCTGGCACGATCATACGTAAAGGAAATATTTGTTCGAAACGATGATCTCGTTATTGTGTTAGGATATTAGCTGCATTAAGATTCTAAATCAGCTCGCAAAGGAATGGGAGAAACATAAGACTGGCTTGAACATGGAACGGTACGACATTGTATTTGTCGGTCAGATGGGCATAGGGACGGTTATTCCTTTTGAAGGACCGCCATTTGTCGTATTCGGCAGCCCGGTTTTGTTTTCTGCCATGGCAGCCTCATGTCTCAAAAAAAGGATAGCTGTGGTAACGACAATTTCCGAGAGCGATACGCACCTTCTGGAACCTATGAAAATGGCAGGTATTGATCTCTACGTTCAGCCCGGAGAAACTGTCCAATATCGTGTTGTTTTTCCGACGGCGAATATTGATGAAAGAAAGGCGTATCGCGTAAAGGGCGAAACTCATATTACAACAATACCCCCTTTCGAGCCATGCCTGCTGCACCTGTGCTGTATAGATATTCGCGAGGTCCAACTTAATCTTTTGCGATCACTCAATGCACGCGGTTTCAGGTTGTCAGTCGATATGCAGGGCTTGATGTTACAACCTGACCATAAAACCGGTGTTATCCGTCTCGAAGATGTTCCAGAAAAACAGGAAATTCTGAGTATGGTTGATTTTGTAAAGCTTGATATAGTGGAGGCACAAACGCTGACAGGTACAAACATTCTGAATGACCAGGCAGGAATTTTAGAGGAGTGGGGAAGTTCGGAAACCGTGATAACATGTTCAGAAGGCGTGCTCGCGCGACACAGGGGAAAAACAACGTTTGAAAAATTTACCAATACGAGCGCTCACGGAAGGATGGGCCGTGGAGACACAGTTATAGGGTCATACATAGCTCGCAGACTCGATTATCCCATTGAAGACTCCCTTCGATTTGCAGCTGCGCTGGCATCGCTTAAGATGGAATCTGCCGGTCCGTTCAGCGGCTCCTTGAAGGACGTCATTGAGCGAATGAACAATCCCTTTCGGGCATGATGGTGCTCTGTATCGTCATATCTCGCTGTCCGGCATATTTTCTCCGGGTGAATATGTTAATTATAGTCTGACGTGCTCTGTTTTCTTGCTGCACATCAAGGTATATGGAAATTTGATAACCCTTGATAATTTTATAAATAGAGGATATTATGAGGATAATGGAATCAAAACTTGTTGCCTTAAAGGGAGATATAACAAAACTGGAGGTTCATGCCATAGTCAACGCAGCTAATCGTTCACTTCTTGGCGGTGGAGGCGTTGATGGGGCTATCCATAGAGCAGCAGGAAGGGAATTGTATGAAGAATGCAAAACGCTTGGCGGCTGCAGGACAGGAGAAGCAAAAATTACAAAAGGGTACAAGCTTCCGGCAAAGTATGTAATCCATACAGTGGGACCAATCTATGGGAGGGAAAATAACAGGGAGGCCGAGTTGCTTGCCAATTGTTACAAGAACAGTCTCAGGCGTGCGGTAGAGAATAATATAAAAACCATTGCCTTTCCCAGCATTTCGACCGGTGCATATGGCTATCCAATCGAAGAGGCATCGAAAATTGCAGTCACTACTGTGAAGAAATTTCTCGATGATGAAAAGGCTCACATTGAGAAAATCTATTTTGTTGCTTTTAGTGATGCCGATTTTAAAGTTTATCAAAACCTGCTTTCAGATGTCTGAAAGCGAATTCATAGAATAGATTGCCTTCAGATAGAAATGTTTAAACTCGCAAATCTTTTATAAAAGAAGTGAAGAGTCTGGTCAAATGCCGAGTGTCATGCTCTGTTCCAGAGTAACCGAAAGACATTGAGGCAGTTACTACTGATGATGATTGAATCATGTCGGAACACATCCAGAGAAACTCGGATATCTCTTGATCGGTCCAGAGATCTCCTTCATCCCACATCCCTGATTTATTGAATAGAGCAAGCCCTATATCGAAGATTATTGGCTTCGATATTTGATGCGATAGTAAAGATTTCATTTTTTCATGAATGAACTGCTTGGTGCCATACTCCTTTAAGAAAGGCGGATATAATCCCGGGCCGATACACGTTTGATGACAATAAAAGTGCACTTCATCAATGAGGCCCCGTATTATCGCAGGAGCGATGAACGAATCTTTTTGTATACCCAACTTGTTCTCAACGAGAACATAAATGCTCCTGATATCACGAATCTCCACTAATTTTTTTACTGCTGCTGGATCGCCATGAAAGTCATTCACGCCATCCCAATGACAGTCCAGATGGATCAAAGCGCAGGGCCGTTCGCTTCGATTTTCCGAGATCACTTTTTCCCAAATATAATAGGCCCACCTGTGATCATCCATGAGCCATATTCCAGGAAATATCTCCTCAAAATACTGATCGTTCATGGTAAAGGTGTCAATGTCTGGATATTTCATATTTATGGTTTATGTAGTGGCTGCAACAGGCATTCTTTTTTGCGTTACTACAAAAAGCAGTCACAAACTAATTTCCGTGCAAAGTTGCCATACAAATTTAGTAATATTTTGCATGAAATTCATCTTTTGTTTAAATAGAATCTACTGAAAAACTGTGGCGCTCAGAGATTTCTTTTGTAGTTTTCATCATGTAAAAAAATCTTAATGGGTAGCTTAGAATAGACAAAAATATAATACCATACCCCCCTTCATCAAGTAACTGCCAACATTAATAATAAATCTCCTGATTTATATTAAGGTGTTATGAGGAAAAAGGAAATCGTCGGATTATATTTTTAATGAAATCATATCTTTCCTGAACGCTGAAGCTAAAATAAAACTTGCTTCCTATGAGTATATGGATTATTTCCCTTATTTTTTTTTCGTTTCGCATTGCATCAATCTCCATAATAAGATGATTTTAATATTATTTTTTATCTTGTTACTCTACTTATTATCATACAAATCATGATTTCCATTATTGATAAATATCACGTTTCAAAATTTAATAAGGATATTACGTGAATGTTGAGACAAGGTCCATTTAGGATTATTTTTTCGAATAGGTAGTGTAATATCTTCTGTGTAAATTCATTGATTCATAAAAAGAAGAGGGTGTATCCTCCATTGGCGACCAAACCAATATAAGGAGGAATACACCCCATGAAAGCACTTACGGAATTGAAGGTAGCAGATTTATTGAAGGAGTGCAACACAAGTTTTGAGGATGCGTGGGATATGATTAACAAGAGCATGGCTTCTCTTAAAAAACGCCTTATCGAAGAAGCCCTGGAGGTAGAGCGAAAGGAACTCGTATGCTGTCAATACCATGGACGCAGCAGCTTGAGAAAGGATTTCCGCAATGGCTACTGGAGGCGTTTTCTCCTTCTCAAGGATGGCCGTCTTGAACTGAAAGTGCCCCGGGTGAGATCAGGAGGCTACCCGAGTCAAGTTGTTCCCCGCTATATGCAGAGAATGCCGGAAGTAGACGAAGCCTTGCAAAAGGTCTTCCTCTTCGGCGTTTCCACACGACGGTGTGCAGAGGCCCTCTCTCCTTTATTGGGAGATTCCGTGAGCGCCCAAACCTCTCGACTATTGCAAAAAGCCTAGATGCCGAGGTGCAGGCATTCCACAACTGCTCTCTCCCTGATCACTATATCTATCTCTTCCTTGATGGTATCATCTTAAAGATCAGAACCGGTTTCGGGTCGAAGAAGAAAGCAATCCTGGCGGCCTACGGTATTACTATGGAAGGGAAACGGGAGCTCATCGACTTTACCATAGCCAAGCATGAGAGCGAACATGCCTGGGAGGGGGTTTCTCTTGAACCTCCTCATGAGAGGTCTTGCAGGAACCAATCTTCGCCTCATCATCACTGATGGCAACCAGGGCCTTGCCAACGCCGTGGACCTTACCTATCCGGGAATACCAAGACAGCGGTGCTTAAGCTCATAAGATGAGAAACGCAGCAACCTATCTCACGAAAAAAGACCAGGACGAATGCATTAGGGAAGCCCAAACTATCTATGATGCGAATTCCCGGCAAGAGGCTGTGGAACACTACTTCCTCTGGGCCAAGAAGTGGAGATCACGAAGACCGAAAGCCGTTGCCTGCATTGAAAAGGACCTGGAGGAACTCCTTGCCTTCTATGCATGTCCAAAACCGCTCTGGAAGAAATTGCGAACCACCAACGTCATTGAACGGGCCTTCCGGGAAATGCGCAGGAGAACCAGACCCATGAGCTGCTTTAACAACACCCCGAGCATTGAAAGGATTGTCTATGCTGTAATGAGTCACCTAAACGACCAGTGGGGGAAGAAGCCCTTAAAAGAATTTACACAAAGTGCTTGACACTACCTTCGAATAAGGTATGTTTTATTTGCTTCATTGCTGTATTATATTATTAAAACAACGGAGGCTACCGTGAAAGAATCTGTTTTAAAAGATAAAAGGATTTTAGCCGTAGACGACGAACCAGATGTATTGGAAGTTTTAAAGGATGAGATTACTATGGCTGTTCCAACATGCATTGTGGACACGGCAACCTCCTATGACAAAGCAACGGAACTTCTCGCTTCATGGACGTATGATCTTGCTATTTTCGATATTATGGGGGTTCGGGGGATTGATTTGCTTCGGATTGCTGTGAGCCGTAATTATCCCATCCCTGTGGTAATGCTTACAGCGCATGCGCTATCTCCTGAGTTCCTGAAAGAATCAATAGAAAAAGGAGCGCGGGCATATCTTCCCAAGTCAAGTCTTGGGAACGTCGTTCCCTTCCTTGAGGATGTTCTAACATACGAATATGGAGATGTTTGGAAACGTATACTAAAAAACGTCGAGGGAATCTTCAGCAGCTCTCGGGGGCCTTACTGGCGGAAGCCCGATGAAGATTTCTGGAAGAAGTTCGACGAGAAGATCGGGCAAAAATAGTGAAAGTTATTAGAAAAAGCTGCTGCTTCTTAAACATTCCTAGATTTTATGGGTTTTTGATAATATGTTTTTAGACAATCGTTTCAGTGAAGTCTGCTCAGAAAATCTTCAGCGCGAAAAAGAAGGGTCTTTTGCTTTTCAGCCGTCATACGGTCGAAGGCTGACACCATAACTCCCATTCGTGGATTCTTGCGAAATACGTTGCGATGCTTGTTGATGAAATTCCAGTACAGGGCATCCCAGGTATCACACCATGGTCCTCTCACATAATTGCTCATTCGTAAAACATACTTTGACGAACTGATATAGGGCTTTGTGACCATACGCCCTCCATCTGCATATTGACTCATACCATAAACGTTTGGCACCATAGCCCAGTCATACGCATCGATAAACATCTCCATGAACCAGCGATATACCTCATCGGGATCTATCTCGCAAAGGAGCATGAAATTTCCAAGTATCATAAGCCTTTCAATGTGATGGGCATATGCAGAGCTCAGGAGGCGTACGATGGTATTGTCGATTGGTTCGATTCCGGTATTACCTGAATATAGTGATTTTGGAAGGTTGCACGTATGCCCCCAGAAATTTTTATTTCTCTGCCTGTTTCCCTCAAGATGGTATACTGCTCGTACAAATTCCCGCCATCCTATTACCTGCCTGACAAAACCCTCGAGCGAATTGAGAGGGATTTTCCCCTTTTGAGATTGGGCAAAGCTGAGCGTTTTGCCTATAACCTCATCGGGGGTCAGTAATCCAATATTGAGAGCAGGGCTGAGAAGTGAGTGAAAGAGAAAAGCCTGATCCTTACGAATGGCATCCTGGTATTTACCAAAATGTACGAGACGTCTTTCCAGGAAGTCGTACATTCGATTGACCGCCTCATCATGGGTGACGGGAAATAAGAAGGATGATGTGTCTCCTGGATTTTTATCAAAGCGATGGCGAACATATTCTTGCGCTTCATGCACGTACGCGGTATCGGATTTTGGAGGTAAAGGTTCCGGAATTGACATAGATTCAGGCAATCGTTCGCGGTTCTCGGTATCAAATGTCCACTTACCCCCCTCCGGTTTTCCTTTGTTGAGCAATATACCAAGCCTTTTCCGCTGGGCAATATAGAAACTCGTCATTGAATAGTGATGGGGTCTTCCAAGGAAATCTTCAAACCATGCGGGTTCAGTGAGGAAGGCGGGGGAGGGGTCAATGTGCAGTATAACATTTGATTTCTTTGCATTTTCAACAAGCCTTTTCTCAAGAAGAGAATCCACAGGGTCAGCGAGATGAAGGAACTTGATGCCCGAAGCTTTGAGAAGGTCGAACAGGTACTTCATCGATTCTGATTGTTCATACTGGATATAGTGCACTGAATGTCCTGATGAAGCTAACAATTTTTGGTACGCCTTCATTGAAGCGCGGTGGAGCACAAGTTTGTTTTTGTGAAATCGAATTCCGGACCTTGATTCCCCAAAAAAGCGCTGATCTTCAATGAGAAAAATAAGCCTACCGCGCTGAATCGATGGATGATGGGCAAACAACTGGTGAGGAAAAATAGCAGTTGCTTCCATGCCCTCAGAGATGTGCAAAAACCCTGGCTGGTAAATAAATCAAAAATGGCGTAAAGGGGATAAGGAGAACGCTGTGGGGCCGGACGACTTCATTCTGTGGCACGATGTCCAGTTGAGAGAGATACGGAAAGATAATCTTTGTTGGTTTGCATACCCGAGGAACCAGAGGATCGTGATAAACCTCGAGCCTGCGCACGATTGGACCATCAGAATAAAAACCGATGAGTGGATCAATAAGGTAATCAATGGCATCCTGAACATTCACGAAGGGCGGCAATGAACTAAGGGCGGGCGAGACCTCTTCCGCTTCAATGGTGAATTCACCATGCCACCTGCCGGAAACATCATAATGAGTATAAACGCCATCTTTGGCTTTTTCAGGTTTAATTGAAAACGGCGCGTGTTCAACCGGCATTCCGGACAGGGTGCGGTAAAGATACGTGATGAGGCTTCCGCTTATTCCGCAATGAATAAAGTACACGGAAGGTTTTTCCGTTACAGGATCAATTACATATGTTCTGATATTAACCTGATCAAATGGGATGTGAGGTGTTGGTATTGTTGCTGCACCACTTGTTTTCCCCCTGAATATGACGAGGGTAACAAATACATTCTCACCATCAACGATAGCAGGATTTAAAAGAGGTGGAAGAAAGCGGACTATTCTCGAAGAGGGAATTAAATAGGACACGTACAACATGTCTCTTAAGAGCATCTCAACGGAAAGCAGTTTTTTTGGAAATGCCATGAGCATACTATAGAACATGACATGGATTAAGACAAGGATTTGCTGTAGACTATTAAATCTTTGTCAAGCAGAACAAAATGAAAAATCGATTTCAGCCAAAATATGATTCGCTGCAGGTATTTTCAAACAGTAAAACGCCTGCGGGTTTATACGCCCGCCAGAAGTGGAGGTATGAGGAAAACACTGAAAACTGGGTCCGCGACTTCATTTCGAGCGTAAAAGCGCTCCGGGAAGGTCAGCTTCCAAATGGTTCCTGGAATGATTCGGAGATAGATACGATTAAGAGGCTTTTTGGGCTCCACCTTACGGTGCGCGAAATTGACGATTCCATTGAACTGGCCCTTGACTGGCTGATAAATAAAAGGGATCAAACGCACTTTCCGGTGATACGTCACATGGCATCCAAAAACATTCTCAGTAACCTTCCTTTTTCAAACGGCTGTTATGAACATTTTGTGAACTGTGCCGGATTATTTCTCGCGAACTGCTTTAGATGGGGAGAAGAGAAGAAAGTAGCAGGGCCATACGACAGAATTGGCCGTGAGATTGAGGCAAAAGGTGGACATTTGTGCAGTATCGAATGCACAAACAATGCCCTGAGGGCCTTTGTTGTTCATAAGCGATATTCAAGGAGCAGAGCCGTTATGCTAATGGTTAAATATCTTGGCAGGCGACAGCTTGCATCAGGAAGATGGAAGGGCAGGACCCCACTTTACATGACCCTCAATGCCCTTGCACATCTCGATTCGGGGAACGCACGACGTCAGTGTATAAAGGCTATTGAAAATATTTTGAAATCCCAAAACAGAGATGGAACCTGGGGAAGGGTACAGAAAGAGTGGAACACGTTTCTTGTTGTACATGCCTTGCGTAGATTGAATGCCTGAGAATATAAACCTAAGAATATATCCTATTTGGAATTCCAAACCGAAAGTGTCTGAAAATGGCTTACATGGACACACTCGATGATTTCTATAGCTACCAGGGCCGTTGTCTGGGCATAGAGGAATTCCTCAAGATCAGGATGTTTCTTGAGAAATATTTTTGAAAGTTCATCCCATTTTTTTCCTTTCCTGATATTTTTGGCAGTCCCAATAACGGTTATTGCTTCTGTTTCCATCAACCTATGTTTGCGTGTGGAGCGGTTATCAATAAGGAGAGCAACCTGAGATGAATTAAGTATATTTCTATACTTGCGGGTACCCTTTGGAGTTGCAAAGATAACCATTTTCAGATCAGGAGTGAGTGCGTACGAAATAAGTGAAGCATACGGTGATCCAGCGTCGTCAGTAGCAAGTACGGCAAAATTTTCTTGTGCATCAAAATCTTTTAACCTTCCAGGTATTGCTACTGTTCCTTTTTTGGTCGTCACAGGTATCTGTTCTCTGTTTACCCCCATGTTCCTGCTATTCCTTTCCTGTTAAAGTTCAATAATCTTCCATTCGGAAAACACGTGTAACATTTCGGTTGGCGTATACCAAATTATACCAGAAAGATTTTTAGACAACCATAATAAAGAAGGGCAAACACAACATGCAAAATGAGTTGTTCAAGCCAGACAAAGGGGCCAGATTTTTTTCCGAAAAAACCTTCTCCTGCAACAGGAAGGGCGATGAAGAGCATCGAGAGATACAGGAATGCAATATAGAGACTTATAACAAAAAATGATGTAATTGTTGCTATGCTCAATTTCAGAAGTGAAGGCACAAGGAGATAGATCGTACCGAAGACTCCGCTTGTTACGAGATGAATCAGCAATCCCGACAAAATTATAAGCTGAGAACTGCCTTGCAGTTTAAGGGTTCGAAAGAAAAATGAGCCGTCAACGACGATGAGGCTTGATTTAAATATACGTAATCGAAAAAGGAGGTGTGAAAGCAAGCCCATGACAACCCCAGAGATGGCACCTGATATAAAACCTATCATTATGGCATACATAGGACCTCCTTTTTCTATTCCTGGGGCTTGCGTCTCCCTTCGCCAAGGCTCCCGTCCTTCGGAGCAGATCTCCTGCGGAGGGTGGATCGGAAGACAGGTCGCCCCTCTATCTGATAAGCCGTCAGAGACTCCCATTTTGGTGCCGCGGGCGTGTCCGTGGGAATCTACTGTTTTGATTCTTATGTTGGCAAAAATATAGAAACTTGTCAATGTATATTTGAAGAGAATTTCTCCAAGAGGCTTTTAAAATTTTCTGGGTGAGAGCCGGGTCGAGGAGAGGCGTTTCATGTGGTATAATGAATGGTATGAAGTTGCATTATACGCGAGGAAGAACAGACAGGAAAGTCTTATCCGAGGAGAGCTGGGCAGAGCAGGTTTTTTCGAGAACTGCCGGTGCGCCAATAATCCAAGGGAATACTGTACACCTCCTGAAGGACGCTATTGAGAACTACCCAGCGTGGATCACAACGATGAAAGCAGCAGAGAAATGGATTCACTTCGAGAGTTACATTATACACGAAGATGATACCGGCAGGGAATTTCGTGATCTCCTGGCATCCAAATCTCGCGAAGGTGTCAAGATAAGGGTTATATACGACTGGCTTGGAAGTGTAGGCAAGACTTCCCGATATTTCTGGCAGGAGCTCCGCAATGCAGGCGTGGAGGTTCGTTGTTTCAATCCTCCGCGGCCTGATAGTCCGTTGGGATGGATAAGCAGGGATCACAGAAAAATGATCGGTGTTGATGGAAAAATTGCCTTTGTCACGGGTCTTTGTGTGGGGAATATGTGGAAAGGAAATCAGGAGAAGTCAATTGAATCATGGCGTGATACAGGAATAGGCGTCATTGGGCCTGCTGTGGCTGATATTGAAGCTGCATTCGCTCAGATCTGGGCCGCCACCGGAAAACCCCTCCCCCAGGAGGAGACACCAGAAAAGGGTTCGATTTCACTCGCCGGCGACATGGCTGTACGGGTGGTAGCGACTACTCCACATTCGGGAGGACTTTTCAGACTTGATCAACAGATAGCTGCCTTGGCTAAGCATTCTCTCTGGCTGACTGATGCATATTACGTTGGTATTTCTTCTTACATCCAGGCTCTCAAAGCTGCATCTTTAGATGGGGTTGATGTACGGCTCCTCGTCCCGGGCGCGACCGATATCCCAATCTTGCGCAGCATATCACGAGCAGGATATAAACCGCTCCTTGAGGCAGGAGTGCGAGTATTTGAGTGGAATGGTTCCATGATCCACGCGAAGACGGCTGTGGCGGATGGTTATTGGGCCCGCGTAGGATCTACGAATCTGAACATTGCGAGTTGGATGGGTAACTATGAACTGGATGTAGTGATAGAAAACGAGGGTTTTGCCCAAAAATTGGAAGATATGTACCTCGCAGACCTTGAAAATTCAACGGAAGTTGTCCTCAGCACCAAACGTACAACGAGTCATGCTCGATTTTCTCATCGTCGAAGACGCGTAACCGGCCCGGGGTCGGGTATGGGCAGCGTAGGACGGGTAGGGGTTGGTGCAATCCGTATCGGAAATGCAGTTGGAGCGGCAATCACTAACCGACGGGTTCTTGGGCCTGCAGAAATACGTATTACGCTAACAGGAGGTATTACTCTCCTAACCCTCGCTGTTTTATCTATTATAATCCCCAGATTGATAACTGTGCCAATTACAGTTATCAGCGGGTGGTTCGGAATCGCGTTGCTGGCTAAAACGTGGCGGCTGTGCCGCAGGAGGCGGAAAGAGATGGAAAAGAACACGGCAGATGGAACGTAGAATACGAAATAATCCTGAACGTGTGCGGGTTGTGACGTACAACATCCACAAGTGCGTTGGCCTTGACCGCCTTAAAAGGCCTGACCGAGTGGCAGACGTCCTCCGACATGTAGGTGCTGACATTATCGGTCTCCAAGAGGTGGTAAGCATACCAGGACAAAAAGCTGAGATGGATCAGGCACGATATATAGCAGACGCTCTTGGTATGGAATACAGGATGGGAGTGACACGGACAATTACAAACGGTGTCTATGGAAATGTGCTTCTCAGTCGTTTTCCTTTCCTTACAGCTCGTACTTTTGACCTGAGCCATCCAGGACGGGAAGAACGTGGGTGTCTCTACGCTGAGATTGGAGTGACAACGAAAAATATTTTACACATCTATAATGTCCATCTTGGAACCGCCTTTATGGAGCGACGACATCAAGCCAGGAACATAATGAAAGAACTGGTTTCAAATCTTGAGCACCAAGAAGGGGCTCGGATTCTTCTCGGTGATTTTAATGATTGGACACGAAGTCATCCGACCCGTCTTTTTTCTGCTCACTTCGAGGGAGAAGACATACGCCGAAAGCTGAAAAATAAGAGGACATATCCGGGAATACTACCTTTTCTTCATCTTGATCATATCTATTATGATCCTCAGCTGATACTCAGAAGCGCTAAACTCTTTAAAAGCAGGACAGCCCTTGTTGCATCCGATCATCTTCCCCTCATTGCAGATTTCCGTTTGGACTTCCTGAACGAGGGTGACGGTTTCATTCAAAAAGCTCTGTTCTCATAGTGATTCGCTGAAAAAGTGTTTTGCCAATCATTCAGAACTGGATGTGCACATTATCACCATAAGCCAGCTTTCACTGCGATACGTCATCGCTTTGATTGCTTCCTCCTCCCAGGACCTTGTAGAGGGTTACAAGATTGGTCAGTTTTGACAGGCGAAGCATGATCAGCCCGGTCTGGGCAGAGTACAGGGATCGCTGTGCATCCAACACACTAAGGTAGCTGTCAATCCCTTTTTCGTACCGGGCATTCGTCAGGCGATAGCTGTTTGCTGATGCCTGAACAAGCGATTCCTGCGCAGCTAATTGATCTTCAACGGTCCCTCGTTTGGCAAGGGCATCAGCGGTCTCTCGAAAGGCGGCCTGAATAGCCTTTTCATACTGAGCCAGAGCAATCTCTCTCTCCGTTTTAACGCCTCGCAGCGCAGCCCATAACCTTGTATCAAAAATAGGCATAACGATCTGGGGTGTGAAACTCCAGGCAGTGCCTCCCGAATGGAATAGCCCTGACAGTTCGTTGCTCGCTGTTCCTGCAGTAGCTGTGAGGGATATGCGAGGAAAGAAAGCGGCCCGTGCGGCGCCGATGTTTGCATTGATGGCTTTGAGCTGATGTTCTGCTGCCAGAATATCGGGACGGCGTAAAAGTATGTGAGATGATATACCGGGAGATATCTCACTAAAAGCCACAATGGTGCTCAGATCTGAGGGCAGCAACTCCTTTGGTACTGGTGAGCCGACCAGAAGGTTTAATGCGTTTTCATCCTGGGCTACCATTTGGGTATAGAGGGCAACGTCCCGCCTTGCTGAGTCAACTTGCGTTTGAGATCGGTGAAGATCCAACTCGTTTGCAATTCCCACTTCGTACCTTTTCTGGATGAGCCCGTAAGAGGCTTGCTGGGCATCGAGAGTTGATTTGGCCAGCCTGAGACTCTCCTGATCCGCCGCCACCATCAGGTAGGTTCCGGCAATGGCTGATATAAGTGAGAGTTGGGTACCTTGCCGGACGTGTTCTGTGGCAAGATACTCTTCAAGAGCTTTATCCTTTAAACTCCGAATGCGTCCAAAAAGATCAATCTCCCAGGACAGTATGCCAAGATCGACACTGTACCGATTTTTTATATATGAACTTTTCGTTTCCGAAAGATCGGCGGCGACGCGCTGTTTGTTACCGCTACCGATTGCATCGAGTGTTGGAAAGAGTTGCGATTGCTGAATGCCATACAGCGCTTGTGCCCTCTCTACATTCAAAGCCGCTATCCGAAGATCACGGTTATTACTCAATGCCATAAGAATGACCTTCTGAAGTCTCTCGTCAGCGATGAATTCTTGCCACTTCAAATCTGTGGCTGTTGGAACTCCGCTTTTTGCATTGATCTCTTTGTATGCGTCACCGGCAGGCCAAGCTGACGGGATCGGCGGAGCAGGACGTGTGTATTGTGGAGCCAAGGTGCAACTCTCCAGAAAAAGTATCAAAAGGATAATTAGAAAAGTATACCGTGTCATTGGTTGAGTTCCTCCGATATATTGGTAGAGAAAGACTTGCGCTTTTGCTCCACCTTAAACCATTTGGATACAACGACAAAGAGTAAGGGAATAAAAAAGAGGTCAATGAATGTTGCAGACATCATACCGCCGGTCACAGCAGTACCTATGGCCTTCATAGCGCCAGCGCCAGCGCCTGTTGCTATGGCGAGAGGGAGGACCCCAAAGAAAAAGGCCAGCGACGTCATGATAACCGGTCGGAATCGTACCCGCACTGCACCCAGGGTTGCATCAATGAGTTTTTCACCTCGTGCCATCCGCTCCTGAGCGAACTGAATGATGAGAATAGCATTTTTTGTTGTCAAACCAAGGGTTGTAAGGAAACCTATCTGGAAGTAAACGTCGTTGTGTAATCCTCGTGCCCACGTGAAGAGGGTTGCGCCAAAGACGCCAAGCGGGAGCATGAAGAGGTTGGCGAGCGGGATGGGCCAGCTCTCATAGAGGGCTGCGACGCAGAGGAATATAACGATGATCGAAAAGGCATAGAGCAAGGGGGCCTGGGTGCTTGACATCCGCTCCTGATAAGAGAGACCGGTCCATTCAAAGCCAATCCCCTGAGGCAATTTGGCGGCAAGCTCTTCCATTGCCTTCATGGCTTCGCCCGAGCTTCTTCCAGGTGCCGGTTCTCCCCATATATTCATTGAGGGGAAGCCATTGAACCGCTCGAGTCTCGGAGAACCAGATGTCCAGGACCCGGAAGCAAATGATGAAAAGGGTACCATTTTCCCCTCATTGTTCCGAACGTATAGCTTATCTATGTCCTTGGGAAGCATACGGTATGGGGCATCTGCCTGTGCGTAGACTCGTTTTACTCTTCCGCCCTGGATGAAGTCGTTCACATAAGCACTGCCGAAGGCATACTTGATTGTGTTGTGGATAGAGGTAATAGGAACTCCGAGGGCGCCTGCTTTTTGCCAATCGACATCAACGCGGTACTCAGGAACATCCTCCATACCGTTCGGCCGCACCTTGGTTAAGCGATTATCCTGAGAGGCCATGCCGAGAAGCTGATTACGTGCCTCCATCAGTTTGTGATGACCGAGCCCCCCTCGGTCCAGCAATTGGAAATCAAACCCCGTTCCCTGACCGAGTTCGATCACGGCAGGAGGCGGGAAAGCAAACACAAGCGCGTTGCGGTATTGAGAAAAAGCTGCCATAGCCCTCTGTGCGACAGCTTTTACTTTGAGATCAGGCCGATTTCGGAGGTTCCAATCCTTCAACCGAACAAATACCATCCCATTGTTCTGAGCCCTTCCAGAGAAGCCGATTCCGGAAATCATCATCATTGATTCTACAGCTTCCTTTTCATTATCCCGAAAATGGCGTTGTACTGCGTTGACAATCTCCTTTGTCTGTTCTATAGTGGACCCCGTGGGAAGCATGATCTGGGCAAGCATTATACCTTGGTCCTCTTCAGGAACATACGATGTAGGTGTCCTCCAGATCAGAATTCCCACAATCGTTACAATCACGCAATAGATAATCGCGTATCGCGTTTTCCGTGAAAATGAGTTGCCAACTATTTTTACGTACCGATCCCTGATGCGGAAAAAGATGCGGTCAAACCTCTCAAAGAAGGGACGGAGGAAACGAACTGCATTCTCAGCCGGTTCATGTCCTGCTTTTACAGGCCGAAGGAACGTGGCGCACAGAACCGGTGTCAAGATCAAGGCCACAATCACTGACAAGAGCATGGAGGAGATTATAGTTATGGAAAACTGCCGATAGATGATCCCTGTAGATCCTCCGAAGAATGCCATGGGGCCGAACACGGCGGAGAGAACAAGGCCGATACCGATCAGGGCACTCGTTATCTGCCCCATTGATTTGGCAGTAGCTTCCCTGGGTGAAAGCCCTTCCTCGCTCATGATTCGTTCCACGTTTTCAACCACCACAATGGCATCGTCAACCAGAAGGCCAATAGACAAGACCATAGCGAACATGGTGAGCATATTGATGGAAAAGCCAAAAAAATGAAGCGTTGCAAAGGTCCCTAAGAGAACCACCGGGACTGCAATAGTTGGGATCAGGGTTGCCCGGATATTTCCCATAAAGAGCCACATGACGAGGAAAACCAGCAGTATTGCCTCAAGAAGGGTTTTGACCACCTCCCAGATAGCTACCTTGATAAATGGGGTTGTATCATAAGGATAAACAACTTTCATACCGTGAGGAAAGTACCGGCTCATTTCTGCCAGCTTTGCTTTTACTGCGTCGGCCGTATCAAGCGCATTTGCCCCTGAGGCCATGCGTATCCCAATACCGGCTGAGGGTTTTTCATTGTAAAAGGCTTCAATATCGTAATTGTCGGTCCCAAGCTCTACCCGTCCCACATCCTTAATTTTCACGACAGACCCATTGGGATGAATACGAATGGGGATTGAGGCGAATTCATCGGGCGTTTTGAGCATGCTCTGGACAAGAATCGAAGCGTTCAGGCGCTGGCCTTTTACTGACGGAGAACCACCGAATTGTCCTGCAGAGACCTCCACGTTATAGGCCTGAAGCGCACCAATAACATCGTTTATGGTTACTCCGTAATCAACGAGCCTGTCAGGGTTCAACCAGATGCGCATAGCATACTGAGACCCGAACATCTCTACCTCACCCACACCGGGCACGCGAGCTAACACCTTTTCTAAATTTGACTGGGCGTAATCCCTCAAGTCATTGCCATCCATGCTACCATCTTCCGAGATGAGATTTACGATCATGAGCCAGTTTCTTGTTGCTTTGCCTACAGTAACGCCACTGCGTTGAACCGTTTCGGGCAGATTTGCCATGGCGAGCTGGAGCTTGTTCTGGACCTTAGACCAGGCGAGGTCAGGATCGGTTCCCGGCGCAAATGTTAATTCTATGCGTGAGCTCCCAGAAGAATCGCTCTGGGCAGAGAGATACAGCATGTTGTCGAGGCCGGTCATTTTCTGCTCGATGATCTGGGTTACGCTATTTTCTACCGTCTCTGCTGAGGCTCCAGGGTACATGGTTCTTATGTAGATAGAAGGGGGTGCTATGGGCGGATACTGGGAGATAGGAAGATTGTAAATGGCGAGAACACCTACCAGCATAATGACTATGGCGATAACCCATGCGAAGACAGGACGGTTGAGAAAGAATTTTGATAGCATCAGTATGACCTCCCTTTACTTTCCTTTTGCATCAGGTTGATCCTTTTTTTCGGGAGGGCTTTCTACCTTGCTTTTCTCGGTGCCGTCCTTCTGCATGCTGTTGAAGGGGGCGACCTTAACTGGAACACCAGGGCGCACTCTTTGTATGCCTTCGACGATCACATTATCACCGGGTGCCAGACCTGAGGTCACATTCCATCTATTTCCGACAGCACGGGAGACTGTTATCATTCTCTGCTCTACCTTGCCCGATCCATCTACGATTAAGGCATAAGGATTTCCTTTTGGATCACGGGAGACTGACTGCTGAGGGATAAGAATAGCCTTTTCCACAACCCCTTCCTGAATGATTGCACGCGCATACATACCCGGAAGGAGTATATGTTTGGGATTGGGGAAGACCATACGCTGAATGAATGATCCGGTGCTTGCATCAACCGTTACATCTGCGAATTTCAAGGTACCTTCGAGAGGATACGGTGTGCCATCTTCAAGAAGCAGCTTGACTCTTGCCTGGTTAGGTCCGTCGCCCTTGATTCGTCCCTCCGCAAGATGTCTTTTGAGTTCAAGAAGATTGGCGCTCGATTGCGTTGCATCGACATATATTGGATCAAGCTGTTGAATGACCGCAAGGTGGTTGGGTTGATTTGCTGTTACAAGTGCGCCTACCGTTACGTTTGATTTACCTATTCGTCCTGAAATGGGAGCTGTAACACGGGTATAATTAAGATTGATACGTGCTGTTTCAGTTGCTGCTTTGTTTACCTGAACATCAGCTTCTGCTTGCTTGAGGGCGGCTGTGGCATCATCAAACTCCTGTTGGCTCACCGCATTGATAGCAACAAGCTCTTTGTACCGTTCAACCCTGCTTCTTATTGAAATAACGTTGGCTTCAGACCTCGCAAGGGCTGCTTTGGCTGCCGAGAAAGCAGCCTCATAGGTGGCGGGATCAATCTGGTAGAGCACATCACCAGCTTTTACGTCTGACCCCTCTGTGAAGAATCGTTTCTGTATTATGCCGTTTACCTGGGGCCTGACCTCGGCGATGAGGTATGGTGACGTCCGTCCAGGCAATTCTGTGACCACGCTGATTCTCTCCGGCTGAACGGTAACCACTGCCACCTCTGGAGCGTTTCCCTGAGACCCTCCCGAGGTCTGTGATTTTCCGCAGGAGCCTAATAGAAGAAGGGTAGCTATAACTCCAAGCGTACATAGTATTTTTTTTTGTCCACACTTAATCTTCATACAAACCTCTCTGAATTGAATGTCTGTCCTCTGCAGGAGGATCCAATCTTTTACATTTTATCCGTTCTTAACGTTTGTGCCTTGGTGCTGAACCGGGCAGGAGAAGAATCCCTCTCAATGCCTCTGTTTGTTTGGGTTTTACGTCCGATTGCGTCCATTCCGGCCAAAGAAAAAGCTACCACATGCCGGGCGTAACGCTCAATATCATCTACCCGCCAGGAATTTTTTTTAGGATTTTTTTTCCGTTTTTCTATCCTATTTATAAAGCTTGGGAGGACGCATTGACTCATGATGCTTATGGCGCAGTACCGAACCTGAGTTTTTGAACTTCGTGGGCCGAGAATCTCGTGAACCAGAGACTCAAATCTCCGCTGAAGAGGTTCAAATTCCTCATGCATGACTTCTTCAAGCAGCCCAGTTGGTTTTGCAATTTCCTGGTGTGCGATTGAAAACTCTATGTTTCCGTTATCGGTAATTCTGCGGAGGAGAGCGGTTACCTGTCCGGCCAGACGATGTTCAGGCTGAGCGTTTTGGTCTACTCCACCATCCGGTGGGAACGCCTTGATCGACTCCCGAAAAGAATATCGCCACGCTTCCCGGTAAAGCGTCTCCTTATCGCCAAAATGATAATTTACAGCCGCAACATTTGTCTTTGCCCGTTTGCTGATTTCTGCAACGGTTGCGTCACGAAACCCCTTTTCCGCAAATATCGTGCTTGCTGCTATAAGCAGATTTTTTTGGGTTCTCGCTGTATCTTGTCGCAAGTTCTTCATGGAGTCCTCCACAATAATTGTAATTATAATTTGAAATAACTATTTAAAATTGTCAATAGAAAATATCATCAATGTATGGCTGTACCCGAACCGTACCCTCAATGTTCAACAGAAAAAGCCGACTGTTATTCGGTTTTTAAGATTGGCATTGAATTTGGTTGACATTTATGCCCATGAGGTCAATAATTACAAGAAAAAAGGAGTGTTTGCGGTGAAAGTTACCCCAGAAGAGAGAGAAATGCTGGAAAGGATTGAGAATAACCAGTTTACCGGTGGGGCATACAAGCGAGCAACATTTGTTGACAAGGTCTGTCATACCAGATCAGACAAAATGGTGCTTGAAGGGCTCCGTCAGAAGGGCTTAATCGAAACTGGACTGGGAGGAACTGTGGCCGGTGACGTCTATGACGGATGCTGGTTAACATCAAAAGGCAAAGAAGTATTAGGAGAGGGACAGGCTACTGATATCAACCGTAAAGCCAACCATCATGGTGAAAAAGGAGTGAAGGATTTGTGAGGATTTCAGGCTGGCTGGATGAAAAGGAAGCAGAAGGCGTTGATGTATCTCACATCGCACTGCCCGATGACCTTGCGTATAACGAAGGCCCCGAAGAAACACTCTTCTTCAAGGAAATCAATCCATGCGGGATTTTCTGCACCGGAAATCATCCTTTTGCGACCGTTGAGCGTTATGGCCATTGGTATTATAGCAGGGGACAGGACAAGAGAGCTGGGATCCACTCGAATGAAATGGAATGGAGATTTTTTACAAAGGATAAGGATCTCGCAATTACCGTAGCCAAATCACACATAGAATAGGAATTGGATACAGGTGTGGGGAACACGACAGTCGTACTCCTGAAACAGAGAAAAGCTGCCATTTGTTGATAGCATGACTCATACGTGGTTCCCGTTTAACCCTTTCGCCTGCCGTTGATTCCTGCATGTTTATGGTAAATTATGAATGGAGCGGGGTAAGCAGTGTCGTTGATTGCACCAAGGTAAAATCGATCTTATATTTTTTACACAGTTTGCTCCATGTATCTACTTGGGCTGAGAAAGGTGGCGCCTTGAATAATCAATGATTCAGAAAGGAGAGAAATTATGGACGAAAGAGAACGGTTAAACGCATTAGAAGTTGCCCTGAATAATGAAATGAAAGAGCGAGAATTCTACCTCGCGAATTCTGAACGGACAAAGAATGCCCTCGGTAAAGCCATGTTTAGGCAGATTGGTGACGATGAGCTTGAGCATTACGAGCGCCTAAAACAACTTAAGATTGAATGGGACAAAAAGGGGGTTTGGCCTGAAACCCTCCCATTGAAGGTAAAGGAAACGGAAATAAAAGAGATTCTGACGAGGTTCCTTCAGAAAGTCGATCAGGCTGCTGCGAGCGATGATGATGACCTGCAGGCCGTGAGGACTGCCATTGATTTTGAGCAAAAAGGTACAGAATTCTACAAAAAACTTCGTGATGCTGTTACTGATAAGAAAGAAAAAGATTTCTTTGATCTCCTGGCGAATATTGAGTATGAGCACTACCTGTCTTTGAAGGATTTAGAAGAATACTTTGTGAATCCAGCCGACTGGTTCAGGGCGCATGAGCACCACACGCTTGATGGGGCTTAACAGAGCGAATGGCTGAAAGCTGACTACTTATATTTTTTTCTGAAAACTTTGACAATATTTCCTCCGCCGGATATGCTGAGAGAAAAGGGGCGGATTCATGAAGAAACATTATGCGTGGGTTATCGCGTGGACAGGCGCTCTTGTTGTTCTCCTTGCCCATGGTTTTGGAAGGATGTCATATTCGGTTATCCTTCCGCCTATGAAGGAAGGATTGTCTCTGACCTACACCCAGGTTGGTCTTATCGGAACCGGTAATTTCATTGGCTATCTCTGCCTTGCAGTAATAGGCGGTTTTCTCGCTGCCCGTTTTGGGGCACGAACGATTATCTTCATTTCCCTTATCATTATGGGAGTTTGCCTCTTTTTGACAGGAATCTCAGAATCATTTGGTTTTGCCTTTGCCATGCGGCTGATCACTGGCATGGGGAATGGTGGCAGCTATATCCCTGTCATGGCATTACCTGCTGCCTGGTTTGTGATTCGAAAACGAGGCCTTGGTACTGGTATTGCTACCGTTGGGACAGGGATAGGTCTTTCACTCTCAGGCATTATCCTTCCCTATTTTATTGTCAATTATGGACGGGAGGGATGGCGGTATGCATGGTATGCTATGGGTATTCTTGTCTTTTTGGGCGCCTTTATCGTCTATGCCCTTGAGCGAAATACCCCTGCAGAGAAAGGCCTTTCAATGTATGGCAGCACAGGGGATGATAACTCCATTCAGAGAAATAAGCAGGGAGTTTCCTTCGTGGCAGCATGGGGTGACGTGATAAGGGAGAAGGAGATCTGGAAGCTCGGCGGCGTGTATCTGATGTATGGCTTCTCATATATAATCTATCTCACATTTTTCATCGCATACCTTACCAGAGAGCTTGGTCTGTCACCGAAAAATGCCGGAGGGATATTTGCCGTCCTTGGTTTATGCAGCATATCCAGCGGTGTGTTATGGGGTAGCATATCTGATCTGGTCGGGAGACGGTTTGGTTCCATGTACGCTTATATCGTTCTTGCTTTGTCCTATCTTATCTTTGCGTATTGGACCGATCTTCCAGGGCTTTATATATCCTGCATCATATATGGTTTTACCATTTCTTCAATCCCTGTTATTCTGGCCGCTGCTGCCGGAGATGCTGTAGGCCCAAGGCTTGCCCCTGCAGGGCTGGGTTGTATAACGTTGTTCTTCGGTATTGGCCAGGCATTTGGCCCTGCTGTAGCAGGCTATATTAAGGATGTTACAGGGTCGTTTACAGGAGCTTTTGTCTTATCCACTGTTGTTTCTTTTACAGGAGCCCTTGGATCATTATTTCTGAAAAGGAAGCAATAACTTGTGGTGATAGATTTTTTTAGCTGTAGAGGTCAACTATATTTAAGGTATTTTTTATTAGAAGATTTCAGAATCCGAAAGGGGGATAATAAAGGATGGGACTATTACGGATTGATGAGAGGAAATGCAAAAAGGATGGTTTTTGTGTGAAGGAGTGTCCTTTTGGTATCATAAGCCTGGAGGAAGACAACGGCTACCCTCATATCGTTCCAGGTGGTGAGATTTTTTGTTCGTCCTGTGGGCATTGTGTAGCCGTGTGTCCTCATGGTGCTCTCAGTCATGAAAGGGTACCAATCGAAGCTTCACCAATCATAACAAAAGAACTTATGGTTACTGAGAACCAGGCTGTGCAGTTCCTCCGGTCTCGACGTTCGATTCGTTTCTACGAGGATAAGCCGGTGGAACAAGAAAAAATCCAGAAACTCATTGAGGTAGCACGCTATGCACCGAGCGCCGGCAATATGCAGCCTGTTGAGTGGCTGGTTATCAGGGACACGAAGTTGCTGAAAACGGTAGCTGCCATGACAATTGACTGGCTCCGTCAGCGCCTGAAGGATGAGCCGAATCTCGCTGAATTCTATCCTCCTTTTCAGTCAATCCTGGCACAGTGGGACTCGGGAGCTGATTCTGTCCTCAGGAATGCCCCCGTACTCATTGTAGCGTCTGCACCAAAGGAGGCGGTAAACGGCATGGTTGACATAACGTTGGCACTCTGCTATATGGACCTGCTTGCTCCAACTATGGGTCTTGGGACCTGTTGGGCCGGACTGCTTCAAGGGGCTATACTTTCTTCTTCATCGCTGAAAGAGATTATTGGAATACCTGCTCGGCACACGCACCATTATCCTCTGATGCTTGGGTATCCGAAAGTAAAGAACTACACCCGACTTCCAGAACGCAAGCCGCCCAAGATCAGGTTTAAATAAGAGTAGACTCGGCAGGCAAGCATATAATATCTGGGTGAATGGATTAAGGACTGCAAGGGTAGGGGGAAAGGAGGGCCGAGGCGCTCGAAACGTGATTTGGGGAACAAGAATACTGGTCTTTTACCGTGATTTAGCCAATTCATTGACCCTCTCGGCCTCTTCGATAAGATTTGTTACCCGGTTGGCCTTGCCATCGAGACGGAACAGTGGTTCTTTCAAGCGGTGTTCGACCTCCATAAAGAGTTTTTCAAAGATTCGGGCAATCTCTTTATCAAGCCGTTCCCGGAACTCATCCCTTGATTTATCCATCTTTTGCGAAAAGTCATGTAAAATACTCGACCGCTTCCAGATCAGGGTTACAGCGATAAGTCCAGCGCCGACCAATGCGATGATGCCGCCGGTAATATCGAGAACAACGAGTTGCGTCGCAAAAGCAATCACTGCACCAATGGCAGCAATGCCACCACCGGCCAGCGATAGTTTCCCAATATCAGAGCTTTGTATCCCTTTGTCGCCAACAATATCTGCTATCCGAAGGTCCTGGAGCTGCTTCTGTAAATGGGAGAGAATCTCGGTTCTGTCTGGATCCTTCCTCGAAAAAACTTCTTGTGCGATATTTTGTCTATGGGTAATTGCTTCTGTTAATTCGCCAAACATCAACATTATTTCATCGGAGATGTCTTTCGATACTCGCAGAGATTCTGCATCAATCACGTGCTTCGAGGTGGTTTCAAAATTAGATTGAATCTCCGTGAGCCACGTTTTGACGTCTTTATCTCGTAAGAGCGGGATAGCCCTGCAAAGTATGGTTCCTATGCTCAATCCTTCTGTAAAATCACGTTCCAGTTTCGATGCAAGTCGATCATAGGAAACGCAGAGGCTGTCTACTGCGAGACGCCTGAGTGCGTTTGCCTTTTCGCGCCGTGCTTCCACCTTGGCACGCAAATTTTCATAGAACGCTCTGTCATCGGCAACAGCTGCCTGTTCACTCCGAAGACGGGCAATGAGGTTGCTGACAATCGTTCTCACAGTATCTCGTGAGCCTTCAACTTTCATCCGCCACACTTCTCCAGTCTGGATGGCCTTGAGCAGGAATTGGCGAAATTCCCCGTACCCGCTATCCGCTGCTCCTTCACATTCCCGCTTTGCCGATACCGTAAATACTACCGGGTTCTGTACGTTCCTCTCTCTCGCATATTGTTTGACTCTCTCCTGGTTGGTGGATAGTTCATGGTCCGTTGCCAAGTCGGCCTGCTGCAATACAAAGACGATCTTCCGATACCAATCATGCCGAATAAGGGACAGGAAATCCCATGCAGAGGCGGTGTGGGGATTCTTAGCCGGAAAAACGAATAGAACAAGATCGCTCTGGGGTATATAGTTTTCTATGATTGATTGATGATCCCGGATGATTGAGTTCGTTCCCGGTGTATCCACGATGGAGATTTCCTGGAGAACGTCTTTCGGCACACTTATTCTCTCCCAATGATCGCCAAGTGATATTTTTGTACGGGTTTCTCCATAAACTAATTCCTGGATAACAGCCGTGCATGGGTCGGGTGCAACCTCACAGATATCTTCACCCAGAAGTGCATTTACAAAGCTGCTTTTTCCAGACTTCACCTCTCCGACAATTACAAACAGAGCAGCTGACTGCACGTGGGACAGCCTGTCCCGGACAATCCTGGAGGCCTCGGTGTCAGAGCATTTTTCTGTCAACGCAAGACACTCGTAAAGCAAACTACGCACAGATTCAAACTGTTCTCTTAGCTCCGGACTCAGAACCCGCTGTGTCATCGCGCTCCTCCACAAGTATCTTTGCGCATAATGCTCAGGATGCCAGTCTGTCTATTACTGGGGCTTGCGTCGCCCCCTCTACCGGCTAAGCCGTCAGAGACTCCCCTTCGAGCTCGCTGTGCTCGTGTAAAGCTTCCCACGCATAACGCAAGCCACACAGAGGACCACGCTTTTACGCGTGGGTGAATGCATTTATTATTCGCCCGTAACGTATGCATGTTTTAGTGCCTCGGGCTTGCCCGCGGGAATCTATCCTGAATTCTACACACATTGACATTGAACGACAAGAACTTTTATGCGGTAAACCGTTTAATGGAGAATTCACTATTGTTATTTAAGCTGTCCGCACGTATTTTGTGTTTTTCCGAGTAACAATTGATTTTTTAGTATTGCCCAGCTTTACCTTTTTCGAATATGTCAGCACCGCCTTTGCGTAATTTTCGCAATGATTGTAAGCCAAAATAGCACGAAATTGTTTCTCTGGATTTTTCCTGTGCCATCCATTTGCCTTCAGGAAGTTTGCAGTGCTTGCCATGGCATCAGAAAAGTCAAACAAATCTACCACGCCGTCACCATTGCCGTCCGTACCGTAGGCAAGATACGATGACGGCACGAACTGGCAGAGACCAAAAGCACCTGCCGCAGAGCCTTTAAGCGATAAGGGATTAATCTTGTTGGTATTGCACAGTGCGAGCAGATTGAACAACTCCTGTGCAGCCCATACAGAACGACGGTTTACCATTACTGTCAGGGTAAGAAGGCTATTAAAAACACGGTACTGACCCAGATTACTGCCAAGATTCGTCTCCACGCGAAAGATGGCTACGAGCACCTCGCGGGGTACCCCATAGGCGGCCTCAATGTTTGTAAGCGTGGCCCTGTTTTCCTTCAAGACCTTTTGGCCTCTTTTAATTGATGTCCGGCTCAAGAGGCCAAACCGAGGGTGCAGATAGTCAATTCCTTTTGTTTTCTGAGTCAGGATTTCCGGGTGGAACGTAAGACGCGAATCGCGAAGGAGAGGTTCAATCTCTTCCATCAAAAATCCACCCGCCTGAAACACCTGCCTCACCTTTTCTGTATCGCTACTGGTTAGTATTGCATTCCCAGGAGACGCAATGAAAATACTTGCCAGAATAACAATATAGTACAGTGCCTTCCTCAGGTTTAATACCCCGTAAATATATTTCCCGTTGAGGATTCTCTATTGTATCATCGAATATTGATTTTTCAAATGGTTGATAACAAAAATTGTGTTCTATCGAAAAACGAATGAGAAAGATCAGGTTGGCTGTCGTCTGTCGTGGCCTGAATAGTCTCCGCCCAGTCCCCTTATGGGATCGCGGTAAACATTAACCCATCGTTGCTCGGAAGGACGATAGAATTGTTTGAGCGTTTTGCCTAAAAGGAGTCTGTCAAGCGTGCGGGCATCAACATACCCATCACTGCCATCGTCATACTGAACATGTAACAGCATGTTTACCTCCTTGTGATTGTTGGTGCAGTATGAGGAATGATATCAGCCCTCCAATAAAAGGAAACCTCTTCGGACTTTTTTGTGGGTGGTAATCTTTTGAGCACGAAATCTTACAATACCGCTACTGCTTCGCGATTCTTCATTATTGGTGGCTCTGCACAGTGCTCTGTTTATCTCATCTGCAAGCACATTCAGTCTTCCAAGGGTGCCTGTCCACTCGTTTCGTTCAGATATACTGGCTCTCGACTCTGTGAAGGTTCTTTGTATGCCTTTCATACACTCTCCTTTCTCAACTCGTACTGCCTTCCGTGCAGTCAAAAGATTAATCGGCCGTACAAAGAAAATTCTTAACATATTGAGGAATGAGGATTCTCGTGAGAAAAGAAACGATGCGGACAAAGGGTATCTATGGGAGTGGAAGAAGAGATTTTAATGTGAACGCATTCCTGATGGCGTACCCGTTGAAATCATTATCGAAGTAAATAAACGTGTCTTTGCCCCACTGCAAAATTTTATCCCTCCATGCCACAAGCTCGTCATCGGTATATTCTGATGCGTAAAGCCTTTGCGAGCCGTGGAGACGTATGTAAACAAACGGAGCAGTAATGATTTCATGGTAGGGAAATCGTCCGGCGCTATCTGCGATACACCAGGCAACCCCGTTTTCTTCCAGAACCGAGAAGAATTTTTCATTCACAAAGGACTTGTTCCGTGTCTCGATTGCATAGCGCAGTTTTTTATCAAGGAGAGCGAAAAAATCTCGTATCAGCGATTCATCAAACGTGAGGCCTGGCGGAAGCTGCGCAAGAACAACACCAAGCTTTTCCTTAAGGTTTCGGACGCTCTCGGTGAAGCGATTGACAGAATTGATGTCCACTTTTAACCTCTTGATGTGGGTAATAAACCGTGAGGTCTTGACAGCAAATCGAAAATCATCTGGGGCTATGCTCCGCCATTTTTCATAGGTTGATGGCTTTACATCCCTATAAAACGTGACGTTGACTTCTAAGGTGTTAAAATGCTGAGTATAAAATGAAAGCCAGTCAGCACTTTTAAGACCTTCCGGGTAGAACATGCCTTTCCAGTGTTTGTACTGCCAACCAGAGGTTCCGATAAACCATTTCATCATAGTATTATATCTTTACTGGCAGGGAAAGTCTGCAAAAGTCTTTGGCATTACCTGGCAACCACAGAAGGATGAGCGTGATGAGATGATGCAGGTGCTGGTTTACCCTTTTTTTGATGAAGAAAAAAATAGTATGGAAGAGCCTTGTCGATCGTGATAGACTTTTTGAAATGGCAGTTTATGAATCAAAAATCTATGTTAAATGGGGGGATTGAGCAATGAAGAGAAAAGAAGGTGCACGGATTTGGGCATGTTTTTTTGTGACAGTTATCTTTTCTTGTGCGGTTGGGCTTTCTTACAGCGGTGCTGCAGATTTTGCAGATATCCTTACCGAACATCATTTGAAAAAAGCGCCAATGACTGAAGTGGACCCTCAGCTGACCATGGATCAGGCAATGAAGGTGCAGGAGAAGTTTGTGGCAAATCTAATCAAAGAATATGGCGGGCCCATAGGGTACAAGGCTGGACTGACAAATCCAAACGTTCAAAAAGTATTTGGTGTTACGCATCCAGTTCGTGGAACACTTCTCGCAAAAATGATGCTTACGAGCGGTGCGGAACTGCCAGCAGTTTTTGGCGCAGTCCCGATGATTGAAGGTGATCTCTGTGTGAGAGTCGGAAGCGACAGTATAAATCAGGCAAAAACAGTTGAAGAAGCCCTGAAGAGTCTTGATGCTGTTATACCTGCCATGGAACTGCCCGACATGGTTTTTGCAAAAGGGGTTAAATTTTCCGGTCCGGCAATAGCAGCCATCAATGTCGGCGCCCGTTATTTTATCATGGGTGATCCTATTCCAATTTCAGCAACTGAAGAATGGCAGGAAAGACTTCAGAATTTCAGCATGATCCTGAAGGATGAGACTGGCGCAGGACTTGCCGATGGGAGGGGGAGTGCCATCCTTGGTCATCCCCTCAACGTTGTTCTTTGGGTCAGAGACTCATTGACTGCAGAAGGAAAGGCACTCAAGAAGGGAGACATCTTGTCCCTTGGTTCGCTTACAAAGATGATTCCACCGAAAGCAGGTTCAACGATCAAAGGCCGCTACATTGGTCTGAGCCCGGAGGGACCGGTTGAGATCTCGGTGACCTTCAGATAGGTCAGAAAACGATACATGATATACTGACGATTATTACTCCAGCTGTGCTTGACTGAAACAGTATTTTTGGTTTAGAAAGTAATACATGGCATATTTACCGATCAAAACATATCCGGACCCTATACTGAGAAAGGCATGTGTGCCAATTGAGTCTATCACCGGCGAGACCGTCATGTTGTGTAATGATATGATCGAAACCATGCGTCTTGCTCAGGGTGCCGGGCTTGCTGCGAATCAGGTCGGAGTTTCATCGCGTCTCGTTGTGATCGATCCCCGAACAAGAAAAGAGAGCAAACCCATCATCCTCATAAATCCGGTTATCGTAGAACAGGATTCTGAAGAGGTGAACGAGGAAGGATGCCTCAGTTTCCCGAAGTTTTACGAGTATATCAAACGAGCCAAGAAGGTTCTTGTGAAGGGGATTAATATACAGGGCGAGGCTTTTGAGATGGAATGTGAGGGATTTCTCGCGAGAGCTGTCCAGCACGAATTGGATCATTTAAATGGTGTTCTCCTCATCGATCATTTAAGTCCGGTGAAGAAGGACCTCTTCAAAAAGAAGTATATGAAAAATCGTACATGAAGGTAGTCTTCTTCGGTTCATCGAGCTTTTCAGTTCCGCCGCTGCAGTCTATCTCCTCTTTCGTTTCGTGTGTAGTTACCCGCAAATCAAAACCGAAAGGAAGGGGGTATCTCCTTGAAGAAACGGAGGTACGAAGAGAAGCGGTACACTTACACCTACCAGTCGTTGAGATTGATTCATTCAAAGACGAGGCAATAAAAGAGCTTGAGAATCTGAAGCCAGATCTGTTTGTGGTAGCATCATTTGGCCTTATTATTCCAAAATGGGTTCTTGATATTCCTTCTATCGGGTCTATCAATATCCATCCATCTCTTCTGCCAAAATACCGGGGACCGTCGCCGATTCAGTGGGCCATATGGAACGGCGATACAGAAACAGGCATAACAATTATGCGAATAAATGAAAAGATGGATGCCGGGAATATCCTTTATCAGGAAACAATGGCCATTGGTCCTGGGGACAACGCATCCATCCTTTCAGAACGTCTTTCAAAAAGATCTGCTGAGATCTTACCCGGTTTTCTCAACACAATAGCTGAGAATGGTCTGGAGGAAGGATTGATTCAGGACCACGATAGAGCAACGTTCACACCGATTTTGACCAAGGAGATGGGGAGGGTTGATTGGTCAAAGAGTGCGGCAGAGATTGTACGACAGGTGAGGGCTCTTGTCACCTGGCCAACAGCGTACACCTCTTTAGATGATCTTTTTTTAAAAATTTATGAAGGAACCGTCGTTGAGGATGAAAAACAAAAGGAAGGTTTGATGATTCCTGGCACAATCATTGCTGTATCAAAGGAAGGGATTTCTGTTCAGAGCGGCTCAGGGGTTTTTATAATTAAGGAGCTTCAGCTTCAGAATAAGAAACGAATGATGGCATGTGATTTCTCAAGAGGTTACAGAGGATTAGAGGGCAAAGTTTTGAAAATGGATTGATGAAACGCATTTTTTTGTTGACATTATTAGACTATAATTTTTATTATCAATTGGCTAATTTTAGGTATAAATCTTGCTAAATTTAAGGAGAGTATGAAAAGTTTTTTTACGTTTTGTTCTGTTCTGATAATCCTTTCTGGTTGTTCTACAGCACAACAAACATCATCAGTAAATTACCAACAGGGCTCTTTCACCAGCTACCAGCAAGGTTCTCCTCAATTTTCGACAAAGGCTATTGAGCCTCAGATGAAAGAAAAAAATGAGCCAATAAAAAAATCTGAAAATATACTGAAAAACGATGTTGGCACAGTTAAAGTTGAATATTTGACACAAGAAGACGAAGATGACATCTCTACCCTCCTCGAACCCGAACAGTTCCAGGATTTTGATATTCCGATTGTATTTAATGACGCGGTCAAATATTATATCCATTGGTTCAGCACTGAAAAGAGGAAAGTTTTTTCAAATTGGCTCAAGAGATCAAGGCATTACGTACCTATTATTCGGGAAATATTGAAAGACCAGGGAATGCCAGAGGATCTTGTCTATCTTGCTATGATTGAAAGTGGATTTAATCCAAAAGCATACTCTCATGCAAAAGCATCAGGGCCGTGGCAATTTATTTATGCAACGGGAGGCAGATATGGCCTCAAAGTTAATTATTGGATTGATGAAAGAAGAGATCCTGAAAAATCGACGGTTGCGGCAGCAAAATACTTACGAGACCTCTTTAATCAATTTGGATGCTGGTATCTTGCTGCTGCTGGATACAATGCAGGTGAAAAACGGGTAGAGCGGGCAATTGAAAAACATAATACAAATGATTTCTGGGAGCTTTCAAATTACAACGCCCTTCCAAAGGAAACACGGGCGTACATTCCACAGCTTATCGCTGCGGCAGTCATCGCAAAGGATCCGGAAAAATATGGCTTTGGGAGTATAACATACGATGCTCCAATACGATTTGAATTTGTTAGGGTCCCGAGGGGTACTCCGCTGTCTGTGATTGCAAAATCTGCATCAATGGATCTGGCAGATCTTCGTTCAATCAATCCTGAGATTCTTAAGGGAATAACACCGCCCAACATGGATGACTACAAAATTAAATTACCACAGGGCATAAACATTCATGCATTCACCAGCAAACTTCTCGTGGCAATGAGCCATGAAAGACAGATTAAAGATGTTGTCAGCTATAAAGTAAGAAAGAAAGATACGCTTGCTTCTATTGCCAGAAAGCACAGGCTTCATCATGATGATATTTACTTGGTTAACGATTGGGACGGAGAATTAAAGGTCAGGCCAGGTATGGTTATTAACATCCCTCGATTTACAGGTCCATCAAAAGAAAGAGCTGAACTTGCACGGAACACGAAAAGTAATTCCGAGGCAAAACCTGCCCACGAAGAACGTATCGCGAAACATGAAAAGATTCGGGTCAAGCAGTTTGAGCCCCCACAAAAGCCCCAGAATCAGATCATTCATGTGGTAAGAAAAGGCGAAACCCTTGCGTCAATATCGAATAAGTACAATATTGATGTAGCTGAGCTCAAGGCTACAAACAATCTGAAAGGCAACAGGGTAGTGCCGAACATGAAACTTAGGCTCGCCGGATATTCAGAGAAAAAGAGTACGCCGAAAGAAAGTGGACAGAAGGAGACGGGAAAAAAGAAAGCACGTGTGAAGTATCACATTGTAAGAAAAGGCGAAACCCTTGCATCAATATCGACTAAATACAATATTGGCATAGCCGACATTAAGCTGGCAAACAACATCAAAGGCGATAAAGTTATTCCAAAACAAAGACTTAAGATTGTATCAGGTGAGGGTTAACAGGCAATTACGGTTTTTTCCCAACACCAGGAATAGATTCTTTACCTGCTGAACAATCTGAATTTAACCCACATGTGTCGTTCGAAGCAATGCAGACATCCATCTGAATGACAAAGTAGGGTCAAATTTTTTTGATAGTTGGAGTTAAATGGGTGAACGCGCGACGGGTGGTCCTAAACTTTTAAAACCAAATTGATCATATCACCCCGTGAAAAACCCATAGCGTGAAAAAACTGAAGAAGATCCCAGTCATTCCAATTGACAAGCGTATAAATAGTATCAACTCCGTAGTTTTTTAAATTTGAGACCAGAGCATTTGCAAGAACTTTCGCAATACCACGATTCTGATAGTCGGGGTCAATGCCTATGGTATCAATCCACCCGATATTGTTGGGGACCTTGAATTCCCATCCACTTACTTCTCCAAGAATGAAACCAACCACCTTACCGTCAATCTCGGAGACAAGTGAAGCATCGGGCGGTCTTGTTTCGGCCTGTTTCACTATTTTCGTAACCCAGTAATCTCTTCGTGTTTCACCAAGGACCTTTGTGTCGATTTCCACGATCGAATCCAGATCATCCTTTGTTAATTGTCGTATGGTGAGTTTATCAAAAAAATTACTCATAATAATCAATGAATGAAACAGCTTGTTATTTTTTTAACATACGCGATATTGCGTGTCAAGTTAAACAGCGGGCTTTGTGAATATTCGAATTTAACACGTCGAATGGATTGATGATAGATTCAGTCAAGGGGTATAGCGGAGGAAAACCATCGGTGAATCGTCATCCTTTTCCTCAAAAACAGTATCTATTTTGTTTAATGCCTTAAGCACTTCACCAGCATCTCTTTTTTTAGTAAGTATATAAAAGGAGCTACCCTGTTTACCTAATTCTGTAAGACCTTTGATATCGTGTTCATCAATATGGATTGCCTTTTTCTGGACATAATACACATATACGCCCCGCATACTTCCGTAATATATCCATGGCGTGCTGCTCTGAACGTATGGTTTTATCTGTTCAGCAATGAATCTTGGTGATTTATAATTATTCCATTTTTCAAAGATGTACCCCGTGTTTCCTATTGTGTAACTGATTCCCATAAATGAGAAAATGGCAATGAAGGAATACAGAATCCGTTTGGATCGGAGAAATACAAGGCTAATCCCGAGAGCACAACTGAGACCACCAAAAACCATACGTTCAAAGATGAATTCCGGATAAAGATCGCGTTTAATGAAAAATAGTCCGAAACTCATGACGAAAAAAATGAATGCCAGGAAGACAAGAATGATTCGAGTATATCTGTTTTTTTCATCACCAAAGGCAAGGGACGTTATTAGAGCGATGGCAGGTAAAACAGGTAGCATGTATTTGCTTATTTTTCCTGACGACAGGGAAAGAAAGAAGAACATCCATACAAACCACGTAATGAAGTACTTTCCCCCTGTATCGTTTTTAAAACGTCTAAATGAGAAAAAAAGACCAAGAGGAAGAAAAAGACTCCACGGAAAAAAATCCAAAGGTAATGTTTTAAGGTAGTAATAGAAAGGTCTTTTATGGCTCCATGCATCAAAAAATCTAACGAAATTCTGACGGATAATATTTTCATAGAGATAGGGCGCGCCCTCTTTAATATAGACCGAGATGTACCATGGAAGGATCACTGCACTGCAAATGAGAATCCCGATTCCCAATTGCCGTATCTTTATTATCCTGAATGATTTCTCAAAAGAGAGAAATAAGAGAACAATTGGGATAATCAGTGCGATGGCAAGAGGGCCTTTTACGAGAAAGGCAAGGGCGAACGAAAGAAAAGAAAGATAGAGCATGGACCCCTTCTGTGTCTTATAAAACCAATAAAAGAGCAAAAGACATACAGAAATAAAAACCGAAAATACCATATCAACCTGGAGATATCGTGCTTGCCAGTAGTATAAGGGACTGCTTATGAGGATACAGGTCGATACGAGGGCTTGTTGGTAGCTGAAAAATCTCTGGAGCGTGAGAAAAAGGGCAAGTGCGCCAAAAAGAGCAAACAATCCAGATGGGATCCTGAGGGAAACCTCATCTTTGGCCCAAAAAAATACAGTCTGAGAAAGATACATTATATAATAATAAAGAGGCGGTTTCTCGCCATATGGCTTTCCGTTAAGGTGGGGTACAATATAGTTGTCTGGCAGCTCTCTTACAATCTGAGCAAAATCGCCTTCATCCGGGGCCCAGAAATCTCGTGATTGTAAATTGAGAAAAAAAAGGATCGAACACATGACGCAGAGAGCAAGTATCGAACGTATCATGTACGCTTCCTGCGGTGCATGTCGGTTGCTCTCGTGTTTGTTTGCACTCATACAAAAAAAGATTTCCTCGCCTCTTTATGGCGTGGATCGGAAAACATCAATTCCAAGCTTCTCAATTCCTTATGTTCTCAGCTTCTGAATTTCTGAATTAAAGAGGAGGGGTAGACTGTAAGCCGGGTTCTGTTTCCCGCACAAAGCGGAACGGTGACCATTTCTCTGTGGATTCAGATTGCCCTGAATCTCTTGCGGCCTACCCGGGTTAAAGGATGGGCAATCCTCGCCACCATTTCTGGCGGCCCCCTTTTTGGCCTTGCATCGGATGGGGTTTGCCAAGCTCCTGTGTCGCCACAGGACTGGTGAGCCCTTACCTCACCATTTCACCCTTATCTCGCCGAAACTTACGTTTCGGAGCTTGGAGTTGGTAGTTCGGAGTTCGAAGTGAAAGGTTCTCACTTTTTACTCGTCACTCCTAACTTTTCACTCGCGCCTAAGGCGCGCAGGACGGTATATTTTCTGTTGCACTTTCCTTAGGGTTTCCCCCAGTCCCCGTTAGGGACCATCCTGCCCGTCGATGCCCGGACTTTCCTCTCCGCGTGCGCGGAGCGGTCACCCGTCTACCCTTTCCTTTTTGTTATTGCTTCCTTTGCTAATTTGTCTGCTAATGTATTTTTTTCTCTCGGTATATATTGTACCGCACAATGATCAAAAGTGCCTATAAGGTTTTTTGCCTTTTCTGCATATTTCTGAAGCGTTGTGTTTTTAATCTTATATTTACCCAACACTTGGTTTGCAACAAGGAGTGAATCTGTGTAGATAGAGACGCTTTTCACGTTGGACTCGGATGCTTTTGAAAGAGCCCTCACCAGAGCCTCATACTCGGCCATATTATTTGTCATTTCTCCAAGATACGTCGAATCTCTTTCAACCTCAACGCCATGCTGGTCATAGATTACAAACCCGGCACCTGCGTGTCCTGGATTGCAGGATGACGCACCGTCAATATAGATATGCCATTCCATAATAAATTATTGCGATGCTTCTGTGAAGTAGAAAATTCTGTTACAGCTTGGACAAAGGATAAGCCTTTTATTCTTGGTTACTTCAATAAAAAGCTGAGGTGGAATATTCATAAAACACCCTAAACAAACGCCATTCTTAACGTTTACAACGGCCATGCCTCCTCTTCTCGATATGAGCGTATTATACGTTTCGCGGAGAGTTTTATTAACAACAGAGAGAAGGTTATCTCGTTGCTGTTTCAATTCGTGTATTGTCTTGTCGACTGAATCCATTTCAGCCAATAGCTTCTTTTTTTCTATTTCTGCAAATTTTTCTTTCTCTTTCAATGACTTTGATGTGGATTCAAAATCTTTTTTCAGATCTTCAATCTTCATCATGATCTCAAGTATTTCTTCTTCCTCTTTATCATTCGCCTGCTTTGCTGTCTCAATTTCTTTCAGTAATGCCTGATACTCTTTGTTTGTTTTAACTTCATACAGTCTTGACTCGAATTTTTTTATTTTTTCCTTTTCAAGCTCAAGCTCTTTCTCTTTCCGTTTCCTTTCCTTTTCAAACTCCTCTAAAATTTCCTTTTCCTTGCTTACCTTTTCATGCATTGCATGAATTTCATGATCCATCATCTCGATCTTTTTTGGTGTTGAAACCAACTTTTTCTCGTTTTCAATGATCTGCATATCTATTTTTTGTGCTTCATAAACTGTTTTTAATTCGTGTTCCAACTCTTTACCTCCATAAAATTAAAGGGGGTGTCCATTATGGTACACCCCCTTTCAAAGAGTTTTTATTTTTTTGTAAGCCAACCTTCTATCCATATTGTTTTATTGGGCCCACCTGGCCTCGAACCAGGGGCCTACCGGTTATGAGCCGGTGGCTCTACCAACTGAGCTATGGGCCCTTCATCTATACAATAACCGATAAAAAGGATGGTTGTCAAGAGCACGAATTTTTTAAAAATGATTTCTATATACCCAGAGTGACAAAGGAATTCATGAAACATTATTTCCAATCACGGATCATGAATTCACCGTCACATCGATATGGTATAATAATTGCTATGGATTGGCAGGTAATAAATAGAGATCGACTGATGAAAAATGGTCTTCGTATAGAACTGAATACGATCCTGTCAATACTTGATTCATTGCCTATGGGCGTGTTTGTACTCGATCAAAAACGAAAGATTCAGTGGATGAATGATCGGATTATACAACACATACAGAGAGATGGGATCCACCAGTCTTTTGAAAAATACTGCTACACAAAGATTTTTGACCTTAAGAGTCCGTGCAATAATTGTCCTGCGCTGCGAACACTTTCGACCGGTCGCACAGAGCATGCAGAAATAAAAAGTGAGTTCAAGGGTGAGACAAAATATTATCTTGTCACCGCAACACCGCTCGAAAAGGGAGAGAATGATGAGCAGGCCCTCATTATTGAAACAATCCAGGATATTACGTACCAGAAAAAAGCAGAGGAAGACCTTCGTCATCTGAATGATTTTAATGCTGCGATCATCGAAAATGCTCCCGTGGCAATTTTTACTATTGATATGAGTGGAAAGTTCATCAGCGTTAACCCGGCTCTTGCAACACTATCAGGGTTGGGGGCAGAAGCAGAAGAGAAGCTTGTGGGATTTAATTGGCTTGAAAACCCGTATACGGTAAGGTGCGGACTTGCGGAGTATATCAAAAAAGGTCTTGAAGGAGAACCGTTTGAGTTACAGGATTTTCCTTTCACTACCTACCGAGGGGACCAGGGTCAATATATTCATTTTCGCGGAGTTCCTCTGCGAGGAAAAGACGGGAAGGTTGAAGGGCTTTTGTGTATTATAGAAGATAATACCGAAAAAGTGAGAGCCAGAATGCAATCTATCCAGGATGCAAAAATGTCAGTCATAGGAAGGCTCATGACAGGCGTTGCTCATGAATTGAACAACCCTCTGGCGACTATAGCGGCCAATTCAGAACTTGCCTGCGATCTCTTTCAGGGTTTGAAAGAGGGAAAGGCAGGTGAGGGGGCGTTTGATGAACTCCGGGAACACCTCGATGTCATCCAGGAACAGGCATTCCGCTGCAAGAACATCATAAAAGATATGATCGATTTGACGAGAAAAAAAGGATTTGAAGTTCAGGAGATTGATTTGAGTCTGTGTCTGCACGAGATTTTTAAAGTCATAAACTTTAAGAAGCTCAACATTCGTCTCGTAAAAGAGATTGAAGCCGATCTGCCCCATGTAAGGGGTGATTATAATGCCATGAAGCAGTGTTTTATGAACATTCTTCAGAATGCTATTGACGCCGTAGAGATACGAGCTGGTGGCGTTATAAAGGTGCGGGCATACGCATTGAATAGTTCAGTTTATATCGAATTCGAAGATAATGGTGTAGGTATCGATGAAGGCTTGGTAGACAAAATTTTTGAACCATTTTTTTCAACCAAAAATACGGGTAAGGGCGTTGGATTGGGGCTTACATTGTGTTATGAATTTATAAACAAAATGGGAGGAAATATAGAGGTAGCGAGCACGCTGGGCAGAGGAACTACCTTTAAGGTCATGATGCCGCGGTTTAAAAATGATGCGCAGAGGGTTATTGAATAATTAAGATGATACGCGTCCTCATCGTCGATGATGAATACCAGCTCCTTGAAGCCTTCAAAAAAAAATTAACACGGGAGGGTATGGAGGTTTTTACTGCTTCTAATGGTATGGAAGCATTCTCGATCATACGACAGGAAACGCTCGACATCGGCCTTTTTGACATTAAGCTTCCTGACACAGATGGTGTCAAGCTTTTAGAGAAATTGAGGGAACTCCAGCCTACCGCTGAAGTAATTATGTTAACCGGGTATGCTTCAGTTGATACTGCAATTCGATCTATGAAGCTTGGCGCTTACGACTATCTTACGAAACCCGTAAAGCTGTCCGAACTTCATACGGTTATTCTGAAGGCCTATGAAAAGAAACAATTAAAGGAAAGGACAATTGTACTTGAAGAGCAGCTCCAACGGATTGAGGCTCATGACCGATTTATTGGTGAAAGCAAAGAGATTAATGGAGTCAAAAGGGCTATAGCACTTGTCGGGAAATCGAATGTACCGGTCTTGATCCTTGGGGAGACAGGAACAGGAAAAGAATTGGTGGCCCGAGCAATTCATAACCTTTCAACACGGGCGCCCAATCCTTTTGTTATTATTAATGCAAGTAACCTGCAAGAAAGTATTCTTGAAAGCGAACTTTTCGGGTATAAAAAGGGTGCTTTCACCGGTGCGCAAAGTGACAAAGTTGGGCTCCTTCAGATAGCGAACACGGGAACGTTTTTCGTTGACGAAGTGGCAGATATGGGGATCCCAATACAGTCAAAGCTTCTGAGAGTCCTTGAGACAGGTGCTTTCAGGAAGCTCGGTGATACGAAAGAAGTTATTGTAGATGTTCGCTTTATATTTGCTACGAACAAGAGTATTGAAGAAGAAATGAAGGCAAACAGGTTTCGAAAGGATCTTTTTTACAGACTCAATACCTTTGTTATACACGTGCCACCTCTCAGAGATAGAAAAGATGATATTCCAATTTTGACTGAATATTTCCTGGAGAAACATGCACGGAAAGGCAACAGAAAGGTGGTTTCAAGACAGGCGATGAATCTCCTTATGGATTATCATTGGCCGGGTAATGTGAGAGAGCTTGCAAATGTAATCGAAAGGGCAATCCTTATTTCTGCCGACAGAGACGAAATAGTACACGATGATCTGCCGCAGGCTCTTTTTACATCTGCCCTTGCTGAGGTGGAAAGTAAACACTCTCTGAATGGTGATAGATTACGTCTTGAAAACATGGAAAAGGAACACATAGAGAAAGTACTGCAGCTTGCCGGAGGAAATAAAAGCAAAGCTGCCCGCCTCCTCGGTATAAGCAGAAAGAAGCTTTATCAAAAAATAGAAAGCCAGTAATAATATAGAGTGGGTTCATATAACGGCTTTCTTCCTCATTGTCCATTCACCAAATACCGCACGATACCTCGTTCATTATCAAATACCCCTCTTCATCACGGAGCGTTTTTGTTTCCATAAGACACACATGTTCCCATCTGAAACATCGTGTCATTTATCTAAAACCATCAAGGCCGAATAGAATCAGCGTTTCGCACCTGTGCATGCCAAGTTTTTTGTTGGCATTTAACTTGCAATTTCAACAAACCAAAATTTATCATATTGAATTACACTGGCTAAATATTAACGGATATTTTATAAAAAAGTGACTATAACGTTTAGAGCGCAAAAGTGAAAAACATGTCGCTCTAAACGAGTATCATAATTATTAATGAGTGTCACAGCAAAAACAAACTAAGGAGGGATTATGAAAAGGTTGTCAGTTTCACAGGTACTCGTATTAGCAATGTTTCTTGCCGTATTAGTTATACCAATCCAGGGACATGCCCAGGATAAGGTAATAACGCTCAAGGTAGCCAACTGGTTCCCCATAGCACATAAACAGACTCCTCTTCTGGAGAGCTGGTGCAAGGAAGTAGAAAAAAGAAGCAACGGCAGAGTGAAGGTCAATTATTATCCGGGCGGCACCCTGGTTCCTGCTGTTCAGAGTTATGATGCTGTCACGAAAGGTATTTCGGATGTAGGAAACCACGTGCTCGGGTATACCGTTGGCAGGTTCCCGCTCACATCAGTACTTGATCTTCCTCTTGGTTATCCGAACAACACCGTTCCCACCAAGCTGGCAAACGCTTTCTACGCCAAGTTCAAACCAAAAGAATTCAACGATGTTAAAATCCTTTGGTTCCATGCTCAGTGCCCAGGTATTATCCATACAAAGTCTAAACCAATTAACAAGCTTGAAGATTTGAAAGGCATGAAAATGAGAACGTACGGGCCGAACGCACGGCTCATGTCATTGCTTGGCGGCACACCCGTTGCCATGCCCATGACCGATGTGTACGATGCCCTCTCAAGAGGCGTTGCAGACGGATTGATGTGTGCCTATGAGGCAACTGAAGGATTTAGATTTGGGGACCAGCTCAAGTACTCCACTGAGAATTTTGCCACTTCATATTCTGCGGTGTTTGCCATAGTCATGAACAAAGACAAATGGGACTCTTTACCCCCCGATATTCAGAAGATAATAGACGAATTAAGCCCCCAGTATATTGAGAAATACGCAGCCATGTGGGATGAAATCGAGAAAAGCGGAAAGGCGTACCTCGTTAAGAGAGGAAATAAAATCATTACCCTTTCTAAGGAAGAAGAAGCCAAATGGGTTGCAAAGGCGCAGCCGATTTTTGATGAATACGTAAAGAGCATGAAAGAAAAGGGGTTACCAGGTGAAGAGGCATTGAAGTTTGCACTGGATTATTTGAAACCATACAGAAAGTAAGACAGAACTTTCATCGATAGAGGTGATACTATGCAGGGATTGCACTCATTTATCCTGAGGGTCAGCAAAGTGATGGACGTCGTTGGAGGGGTGGTACTCAGTCTGATGATGCTCATCACCGTTACTGATGTTATTTTGCGGTTTTTTGGAAAGCCGATAACCGGCACCTATGAACTTGTCTTTTTGGGTGGGGCTGTTGTGATAGGGTGTGCAATCCCTCAAACATCCTGGCAGGGTGGCCATGTGAACGTCGATTTTGTCCTTGAGCACCTTCCCAGGATGATAAAGAAAATCGTTATGGTTATCACACGATTATTAGGAATAGTTTTCTTTGCGTTTCTGGGCTGGAATCTGTTTAAGTACGGCGCGATGCTTTTTGACAAGGGAGAGGTTTCCCTGACCTTGCATGTCCCCTATTACCCTGTTGCTTTTATTCTTGGCGTGTGTGCATTTGTGGAGTGTTTGGTTCTTGTGTCGGGACTGATTAAAACGGTGAGTGAGGTGGGTCATGAGTGAGGTAGGCATCGGCATTATCTTCCTTGTTATATTGTTAGGCCTTTTTCTGACTGGTCTTGAGCTTGCGTTTGCTATGGGCATTGTTGGTGTTTTGGGTTTTGCCTGGCTCGTCAATTGGAAAGCAGCCATGGGGCTTATGGCAAATGATGTTTTCGATGCTCTGGCGAGCTATGGACTTACGGTCATCCCGCTCTTTGTGCTTATGGGTCAGATTGCTTTTAATGCTGGCATAGCTAAGCGTCTCTTCGATTGTGCACACAAGTTCCTCGGTCATATACCTGGAGGTCTTGCAATCGCCACCGTTGCGGGGGCCACAGCATTCAAGGCAATATGCGGGTCAGTAGCCGCTACGTCCGCCACATTTGCGAGCGTTGCTGTGCCCGAAATGACTAAATTTGGTTACAGCAAGAAACTGTCAACTGGAATTGTTGCTACTGTAGGAACCCTCGGTGTCCTTATACCTCCCAGCGTCGTCCTGATCATCTTTGGTATTGTTACCCAGCTGTCCATTGGTAAATTATTTTTAGCCGGTATTGTACCAGGGCTTCTTATTGCTTTTTTCTTTGTTGTGGTCATCTTTGGCTGGTGCAAAGTAAATCCGGCATTAGGCCCCAAGAGTGACAGATTCTCGTGGAGTGAGCGGATAAAAACCGTGCCGGACGTAATATGGCCTATTGTAATCTTTTTTATAATCATTATTGGACTTATGAAAGGCATTTTTACGCCTACTGAAGCCGGCAGTATAGGCGCATTCACAGTTCTCCTGCTGTGCCTCTTTAAGCGGAATCTCAATTTCATGGGTTATGTAAAATCAGTTCAGGAAGCCCTGAGAACGGCTTGCATGGTTCTGTTGCTTGTTGCGACGTCCAACATATTGGGCCATTTTATCGCGGTAACAAATATTCCAAATCATCTGGGTACGTGGGTCCTTGGCCTTAAGATTCCCGCCATCCTTATTCTGATCCTGGTCTTTTTCGTCTACCTCATCGGTGGTTCTTTCATCGATGACTTAGCTTTTATGATACTCGCAACGCCAATATTTTATCCTATTATGGAAAAACTGGGTTATGATCCTTTGCTAATCGGAATATTAGTGGCTCTGACAGTGTGCATAGGGTCTGTAATACCTCCCGTTGCAATCTGCGTTTTTGTGGTGAAGAACATTACAAAGGTACCGATGGGTACAATTTATGCTGGGGTATATCCATTTCTGATTTCACTGGTTCTTGTCGTAATTCTCTGTATAGCTTTCCCGCAGCTTGTATTGTACTTACCAAACACATTGATGCCATAAAATGGAGCGGTGGTCCACTGTGTGGAGTGCGTTGTTCGTGGGAAGCTCTCCGCGAGCGCAGTGAGTGTGAAGGGGAGTTACTGACGGCTTAACCGGAAGAGGTGCCGATATGTCTGCCGGTCCAGCCTCCGGAGGAGAACTGCTCCGAATGACGGGAGCCTCGGCGAGGGGAAACGTAAGTCCCAGTATATAGATACAACACGAGAACTATTGCTGTTCATCGTCTGCCAATTGATTTTTTATGATGATATAGTTCTGAAAAAAGGAGGAAAAAATGACTGTAGGAGAAATGCTTACCAGAAATGCGAACAAGTTTCCCACAAAAAAAGCAGTAGTTTCAGAGGAGGCTTCACTCAATTTTAAGGAACTGAACGACAGGGTCAATAAACTTGCCAATGGCCTCATCAAAAAAGGCATGAAGAAGGGTGATAGGATGGGAGTCCTGATTCATAACTGCCATCAGTTTATCGAACTATATTTTGCGGCAGCCAAGACAGGAGGAATCTTCTGCCCATACAATAATCATCTGAAACAATGGGAGCTGAAAGATATTATTGACTACTCAACGCCGAAATTTCTTTTTGTCGACAAGGATTTCGTTGGAATGATAGACGCTCTCAAGCCTGACCTGCGATCAGTGGAAAGTTTTATATGTCTCCAAAAGGCAGATGGCGCTTATTGGGATGATTATGAAACCATGATCGCTCAGAGCGACGCTGGTGAACCTGGAATCAAGATTCTGGAGGAGGACGTTCAAAGCATTATTTTTACTGCTGGTACCACCGGGAGGCCAAAGGGCGCCATGAGGACCCATAGACACCTTATGTCTGATGCCTTTGCATCGGCCATTGACCTTAAGGTTGATTATGATGAAAAAGTCCTTATAACCTTTCCCATGTACCATGTTGCCTGTGAAGACAACATTGTGCGCCACTCACTTCTGTCCAATACGATCTATACAAAGAGGGAAGGCGGTTTCAACCCTCCGGAGGTCTTGGAATACATTGCAAAAGAAAAGATATCGCGGATTCAGCTTGTTCCCACCATGATTCATAGTCTTATTCAGGTGCCGGATGTCAGTAAATATGACCTGAGCAGTTTGAAATTGATTCTCTATGCAGGATCTTCTATGCCTGTGGAGCTTCTTAAAAAAGCCATGACAATCTTCCCCTGTGGTTTTGCCCAGTTGTACGGCCAGACAGAAAGTGGGCCTTTTACTACTGTGTTGAAACCTGAAGATCATATTCAGGATGGTACAGACAAGAGGGTGGCACGACTTGCCTCGTCAGGAAAACCTGCCCTTAATTATGAAGTGAGAATCGTCGACGACAACGATGTGGATGTGCCTGTTGGGGAAGTGGGGGAACTTATTGTACGAAGTGAGGCCATGATGATCGGGTATTGGCAAATGCCCGAAGAGACAGAGAAAAAACTGAAAAACGGATGGCTCCATACAGGAGACCTGGCAAAGTTCGATGAAGACGGATACGTCTATATCGTGGAGAGAAAGGGTGACATGATTATTTCTGGCGGGGTAAATATCTACCCCCGTGAAATTGAAGAGGTCCTGTATAAACATCCTGCAGTTTCTGAGGCAGCCGTAATAGGGCTTCCCGATGAGCACTGGGGAGAAATTGTGAAAGCTGTAATTGTTCTCAAGCCCGGTGTTCAGGCTACAGAGGATGAAATTAAGGATTTCTGCGGGAAAAACCTTGCCGGTTTTAAGAAACCGAAATCCGTTGACTTTTGGAAAGAACTTCCGAAAAGTCCACAGGGAAAAATTTTGAAAAGGGATATTCGGAAACACTATGAAAAATAAGCATAACCTCGCAAAGGTTGTCTCTCAGTCGTGTATCGAAAGGAGACATCGTGTTGCTGAGTGAGTCAATGGAGGCAGCATGAGAGGGCTACGGGGGTAAAGGAATACGGATGAGAGATGGACGATTGTCGCTTATGTTGGAGGCGAAAACAACAGACGAATATGGTTCATAAGGATTGCGTTCAGATGAGCTATTTGCCAAAACGTCAGTTTTTATGAATGGCTCTCTTTTTGCAAAATGCTGGTGCAGATATAGTGCATTTATTGTTTTGCCATACGTAACAGAAAAGAATACCGGAGGAAAATATGGTTGAACTAACTGCAGAACAAAGAGACATAAAAATGGCAGCCCAAGAGTTTGCTGAAAAAGAGTTCCGTGATATTGCACGAGAATTAGAAGCAAAAGAGGAATTTGATGACAGAATCTGGAAGAAGACGGCTGAGAATGGTTTTCTCGCAGTCTTTGTGCCCGAGGAATATGGAGGGCAGGGACTTGGCCATTTCGAGCAGTGTCTTATTCTTGAAGAATTTGCCCGAGTGGATTTGGGGATAGCTCACCAGATTGATTCGACGTTTTTCGGGGCCCAGTTTATATTGTTCAAGGGCACAGAAGAGCAGAAGAAAAAATACCTGCCGCCTGTTTGTGAAGGGAAGTGGAGAATTGGTATGGCATCGACAGAACCAGAAGCAGGAAGCGATGTTGCTTCTATAGCTACTACGGCGACAAAAGACGGGGACTATTACGTGCTACGAGGGAACAAAGTCTTTATTACAAATTGCACTACCAGTGACTTCATGGTGGTTGTGTGTATCACCACTCCTGAAGCCAAAAGAAAACACGAGCGCCTGGGAGCAATTATCGTTGATACGAAAAGCCCGGGTTACGAGGCAACAGCATGGCATGGCAAGCTTTCTCTTCGATGCTCAACAACAGGCGAGATAGCTTTTAATGACGTAAGGGTTCCAAGAGAAAATCTTCTTGGGGAAGAAGGCAAAGGGTTTTACCATCTTATGGACTTCTTTAACCATACTCGACTGGGAGTCGCAGCTTTCGGTGTTGGAACGGCCCAAGGTGCTCTCGATAAGGCTGTGACTCACGTGAAAAAGAGAAAGCAATTCGGTGCCACTCTTGCTACGCTTGGTGTTGTCCAGACAAAGATTGCTGAAATGGGGACAATGGTCGAGGCTGCACGGAGCTTGCTATACAGGGCTGCCCAGAAGAGCGACAAGGGCGAGATTGACCCAGCCCTCGTGGCAATGGCAAAATGGTACGCATCGGAAGTGGCGGTGAAGGTAGCAGATGAGGCCATTCAGCTCCACGGCGGGAGCGGAATTCTCTCTGAGTATGATGTGGAGCACTACTGGCGTGATGCCAAGGTTCTCGAGATATTTGAAGGAGCAAAAGAGATCGAAAAGATCCTTATTGGAAGGAGGCTCCTGGGCTTGCATTAAGAACTTGTTCAACTGAATCAACACTGTTGGATGGGCCATTGAATCCCTCTTCCTCCTTTAGAGAATTACCCGGCCCGTCCACCCCTTTTTTTAACATAATAAACAGCATTCTAAATTGGTCGGTAAAGATAACTCCGTATTGGCTGAAAGCTGCCGATTGTGTATTACAGGTGTATTAAAAACATTAAGAATATTATTACAATTTCTTGTCAAAAGTTAAAAGAAAGTTAAAAAAGTGATCAACATATGAGAATGATGAGTTTGAGAATTCAGAACAGTGCATTGAAATGAATCAACTGTATCCAAAAGATACATATTCTCTCCACAATCGTGGAGGAATACTATTTAAAAAGAACGTTTTTATTGATGTTTTTAAGGACCAAGCATGGTACATAAATTGCTTCACCAGATAGAACATTGAGAGAATGTGAGATATTTACATGAAGACATATAAAGGCATTCAAAGAGGTACAATATGATAAGCCAAGCCCAGACCAGGGTGTTAACCTGTATCCAATGTGGGAAATGTACGGGCAGTTGTCCCGAATCAGGGAGAACACCTTTCAACGTCCGTATGCTCATAAGAAAAAAACAATTCCAAAGCGTCATCGAAGAATCAATCCCCTGGTATTGCACTTCATGCGGATCCTGCACCATCAGATGTCCCCGTGATGTGAAGCCTTCTGAGGTTATCATTGAAATGAGGGCCGTGCTTGTGGAAAATGGGTTTATTCCGGTGGCGTTACAAAAGGCACTTGAAAATACTTTTGTTCAGAAAAATCCGTGGGGCCGTTCGAGAGCAAAGCGCGGAGTCTGGTTTGAGAAAATGGACATTAAGATTCCCCATGTAAGTGAGACAGAGTCGAAAAGACTTTTGTTCACATGCTGTATTCAGGCCTACGATCCACGATGCATGGTTATTCCAGTAAACGTAGCGACAATTCTGAACAAAGCTGGTATCGAGTTTGGAGTGCTTGGAGAAGAAGAAGCATGCTGTGGAAATGAAATACGAAGAATAGGGGAATCCGGTCTTTTCGAAGAACTTTTGGAAGAGAACAAGGCTACATTTGAAGAGTATGGAGTAAAAGAGATTATAGCCCTGTCTCCCCATTGTATGAATGCCCTCAAAAAAGAGTATGGTGACCTTGGAATAAAGATATCCCACTACACGGAAGTGCTAGCACCGTTGTTTACATACGGCACCATCGTCCCAAAAGGTCCATATAATAAAAAAGTCATTTACCACGACCCGTGTTTCCTTGGGAAACAGAATGGCATTTTTGATGAACCAAGAGATATACTGAAGTCTATAAATGGTCTTGAACTTCTTGAATACACGAGGTCGAGAGAAAACTCGATGTGTTGTGAAGGTGGTGGTGGCAGGATGTTTTTTGAAGTTGAAGCCACATATCAAAGAAATGCTGAGGTCCGCGTTCAAGATGCTGTTAACAAAGGGGCTGAGGAGATTGCAACGAGCTGTCCTTTCTGTGTAATGACCCTTGAGGACCCGGCAACGGAAAAAGGGATAAAAGTGAGAGAACTTTCTGAGATATTGATGGAGGTGTTGTAAGATGAATATTATTGTCTTTACCAAAAGGGTTCCTGCAACGCAGGAAGAAGAACTCCGTATTACCGGCGAAGGAATGGGGGTTGATTTATCAAAGGTTCCTTTCAAGGTGAATGACTGGGACAACTATTCCGTTGAAGAGGCTGTGCGCATTGTCGAAAAATCTGGAGGTGCCGTAACGGCGGTTTCCATCGGCGATGCCGAGTCCGACGAGGTCTTGAGACGAGCCATCGCCATGGGTGCGAAGGATGGCTTTCTCATAGAAAGCGGCGATATCGTTCACGATCCGAACGCACGGGCAACATTGATACAAAATTTCATGAAAAAAGAAAACGTTCCTTTCGACGCCATTTTTACCGGTGTTCAGTCGGAAGACGATCAGTTTGCCTCAGTGGGGGGCATACTTGCGGCTAAAATGGGACTTCCGTTTGTGTCCATGGTTATCGGTGTCGATGTTTTTGAAAAAGATCATGCCATCGTAAGAAGAGAGCTCGAAGGAGGTCTTCAGGAGCGGGTGAAGGTCATGCTTCCATGCGTGATATCAATTCAGACTGGTATCAACGAGCCCAGGTATGTTTCTATTATGGGAATCCGGAAAGCATCGAAGGTTGAACGGAAGGTGTTCAAGGCTGCAGATTATCAGGAAAATGTAGTGAGCAAAATTGATGTAGCGAAATGGGTATATCCGCCCAAGAAGGCCGGCGCCACAATCTTAAGCGGTGAGCTTGAAAGCGCATGTAGAGAACTTCTTGGAATACTGAAAGAGAAGGGGGTGTACCAATGAGTTACGCACTTGTTGTATCAGAAGTAAGACGCGGTATATTTGAAGAGAGAAATCTCGATTCCATAGGGCTCTGTGCGCTCCTCGGAAAAGATTCAGTCCTTCTGATTCCGGAGGGGGAGTATGGAATGAACGGGCAACTTGTCAATGGTTTGCTGAAAGCAAAGGTAGAAGAAGCGGTCTTTCTCAACCCCCTTAACATGATTAACATACTCGAAAAGGTTATGGCTGCGCGCGGAAAACCAAATATGATCGTTTTTACGAACTCCTCTTCAGGAACCGAGCTTGCCGCGTACGCTGCCGGGTACTTTAACATGCCTATTATCACTGATGTGAATAGCTGCGACAAGGAGCAGGGTATTTTCTACAAGAGCTATTATTCAGATAAGATCTTTGGTGAGTTTCGTCCAGCCAGCGAAGGAACAAGTATTATTACTGTCCGAAGCGGAAGCTTCAAAGAGTTTGCCGCTGATAAAGGGGCAGCTCCTTTTGTTGAAACGATTGAAGATGTGGCGGTGAGTACTGCACGAACCTTTATCGAGTTTGTAGAAGAAGAGAAGACCGATGTAGATATCACAAAGTCTGACTTCCTCCTTTCTCTTGGAAGGGGAATCGGCAACAAGGATGAGATACCTGATTATGAGGAACTTGCCGGAATGCTGAAAGCGGTCATTTCGGGTTCAAGGCCTGTCATCGACAAACTATGGCTGCCCAAGGCGCGGCAGGTTGGAACATCAGGTAAAACCGTGAAACCGAAAGTGTACCTGGCAATGGGCATCAGCGGGGCATTCCAGCACATCGCCGGAATGAAAGATTCTGAATGCATTATCGCGGTGAACAAAGACCCTGAGGCGCCGATTTTTCAGTATGCCCACTATGGGATCATTGCTGATATCCATAAGGTGCGAGATAAGCTGAAGGATGTACTGAAGGGTTAAATGGATCAGTTCGGAGCGAGGAGTTCGGAGTTCGGAGACAGGCAAAAGTGCAAGGGATGTGAAATGTATATACGTACTAGCGAAGCGATTGTCCGAGCGGAGCAATGCGAGCGGACGTCTAACGTCCCTCAGTAGTTACAGGGAGACGCAGTGACAGAGAAAAACGTTTTAGTGGTTGGCGGAGGAATAGGAGGTATTACAGCGGCCCTTGAGCTAGCCTCATGCGGAGTCAAAGTGACCATGCTGGAAGAGGGTCCATCCATTGGTGGAAGGATGATTCAATTAGATAAGACCTTCCCCACTCTCGACTGTGCCACGTGTGTTCTTTCCCCCAAGATGGTGGAGGTGTCACTTAACCACAATATCGAGATTCTCTCATGGTCAAAGCCGCTGGCAGTGAAGAGGAAAGGTACAGGTTTTCAGGTTACCATCTTCAAAAAAACGCGTTATATAGATACTAAGAAATGTACTGCCTGCGGATCGTGTTCTACGGGCTGCCCCGTGGTTATGAAGAGTGAGTTCAATATGGGGATAGGCCCGAGAAAGGCAGTTTATATTCCTTTTCCTCAGGCCATACCCAACAAGGCAACAATCGACAAGCGTGAAGACCGACCCTGCAAAGCCGCCTGTGTTGATGCATGCCCTATTCACACAAACGTGCTTGGATATTTAAAACATATCAGCGAGGGTAGATTTAAAGACGCATACATGCTCATAAGGGCAACCAATCCTTTTCCTTCGGTGTGTGGAAGGGTATGTTATGCACCGTGTGAAGGGGTTTGCAATAGAGGACAGCTGGACGACCCTCTTGCAATTCGTGATTTGAAACGCTTTGCTGTAGACCAGTTTGACGTGGATTCCCTTGAAGTGCCTCAGATAACAAAGACAGAGAAAAAGGTAGCTATTATTGGAGCCGGACCTGCAGGTCTTGCGTGTGCCCATGATATTGCTGTGGAAGGACACGAAGTAACGGTTTTTGAAGCCCTTCCTGAACCCGGGGGTATGTTGCGCTATGCAATACCTGAATACAGGCTTCCAAAGAGTGAACTGAAAAAAGAAATTGGTTATATCGAAAAGCTTGGTGTAACCATTCGGTGTGGGGTAGAGATTGGTAAAGACATAACCCTTGATACGATAAAGAATGATTATGACGCAATATTTATCGGTACCGGTGCGCCAAAGGGACTGCCCCTTGGAGTAGAAGGAGAAGATACCTCAGGAGTGATCGATGGTATTCGTTTTCTTCGTGCCGTTAATTGCGGAGAAGCAGTGGAAGCCGGGAGGAACGTGGCTGTTATCGGCGGAGGTAATACCGCGGTGGACTGCGCGAGAACGGCAAAGCGAATTGGATGCGAAAACGTAAAACTCATTTATCGGAGAACCCGTGATGAGATGCCTGCAGCCAATGAAGAGGTAGAGGCTCTTCTTCACGAAGGGATAGAGATAGAGTTTCTCACAACTCCTGTTCGTTTTCATGCTGAAAATGGAAAACTCGCAAAAATGGAGTGCATCCGCATGGAACTTGGGGAACCAGATGCGAGCGGCAGAAGGCGGCCTGTTCCTATCAAGAACTCTGAAATTACCATGCCTGTTGATTCCGTCATCACGGCTCTTGGTCAGGCAGCACAAACCGCTTTTACGGAAGTAATTGGAATTTCATTGGGGAAAAACGGAACAATTGAGGTTGATCAAGCTACCGGTGCTACGAATATCGAAGGAGTATTTGCCGGCGGTGATGTCTATACAGGCCCTGCCTATGTAGTAGATGCTATTGCTGCTGGCCAGAGGGCAGCGAAATCGATAAGCCAATACCTCAAAGGGGAGCCGGTAGTTGCAACGAATGAGAGAAAAGCACCGGAAAAATTGACGGATACTGAGGTGGTTGATCTAAAAGTCAAATATCCCAGGGTAAAACGTATCCATATGCCGGAGGTGAATGTCGAGGATAGGATAAAGAATTTTGGAGAGGTAGTCATTGGATACAACCCTGCTGACGCCATGGCTGAGGCATCTCGTTGTCTTGCGGGTCAGATAGAGGGATGCATTCAGTGCGGGGAATGTGAGAGGTTATGTGAAGTTGGAGCCATAGACCACACTATGAGGGACGAAATTGTAGAGCTAGAGTTTGATAGTATAGTCGTCGCTCCTGGTTTTGACCTCTATGACCCCTCAGAAAAAAAGGAATACGGCTATGGCACTCTGGAAGGCGTTATGACGGGAATCGAGTTCGAACGGCTGTCATCTGTTACTGGGCCCACGGGGGGCGATATCCTGTTGAATGGAAAAGAACCAAAACGATTCTTTTTCATTCAATGTGTTGGTTCAAGAGACAGACAAAGTGGAGCACGATACTGTTCCAGAGTATGTTGTATGTATACGGCAAAACACGCAAGTATCATAAGGGACAGGATAAAAGACATACAGATTTATGTGTCCTACATAGATGTAAGGGCTTACGGCAAAGGCTATGAAGAGTTCTACAAGACTACCCAGGAAAACGGTACATTCTATATAAGGGGTATTCCCGGAGAGATAACGAAGACTGAAAATGGACTATTGGTGAGGGTGGAAGACATGTTTAGCGGTGATCTGCTTGAGATTGAAGTGGACCTTGTTATTCTTGCAACCGGCGTGAGGCCTCGTAAGGGGATTGAAGAACTTTGCAATATCATGTCGCTTGAGAGAGACGAATACGGCTTTATTAAAGTAGACTCAATAAATCCATCAAGGACGAATGTAGAAGGTATCTTTGTATGTGGGATGGGCTCGGGACCCAAAGACATTCCCGATACAGTAGCTTCAGGGGGTGAAGCAGCGGCGAGATGTATGGAATATATAACCGAGTAAAGACGAACTATAGATAATAGGCTTTAGGCTATTGGAATAATAAACAGAGAGAGACAGATGGGAAAGGCGAAGAAGGGGTTAAAAGTGGAAAAGAAACTGTTCATGCGTCACGCGTCACGCGTTGCGGAAGTTTAAACATGAAAACTGGAATCTTTATCTGTCATTGCGGTCACAACATCAAACACACGGTTGATGTTAAGAAGTTGAGCGAGTATTTTAAGAAATTCCCTAATGTAACCGTTTCTAAGGACTATGTTTTTGTATGTTCTGAACCCGGTCAGGATATGATAAAGGAGGCAATAGAGAAGGAAGGCCTTGATCGTGTTATTATCGCTTCCTGCACCCCTTCTCTCCACGGAGAGATGTTCAAAGATGTCTTAAAAAAAGCAGACCTCAATCCATTTCTTTTGAGAAGGGTTAGTATTAGGGAGCACTGCTCCTGGGTGGGCGATGACATTGGGGCGAACACAGAAAAGGCAAAGAGGTATATACTTGCAGGCCTCTATTCGTCTTCTCACTACGTTCCCCTTGAGGAAAAGATTGTAGAGGTGAAAAAGTCCGCACTGGTTATAGGTGGTGGAGTTTCCGGGTTAAGTGCAGCGCTTTTTCTTTCTAAGATGGGCATCCACGTTTATCTCGTTGAAAAAGAGGCTGAGCTTGGCGGACATGTGAGGACCCTTAAAAACGTATGGCCCTCAGGCAAGGACGGAAAAAGCATTATTGATGAAATGGTTGCAGAATTGAAAGGCTTTGATAATGTTGAAATATTTACATCAACGGCCATCAGTGGCTTTGAAGGCTTTTTCGGTAACTACGAAGTGACACTTGATACTCCTAAAGGTCAGAAGAAGGTTATAGCAGGTGGAGCAATAATTGCCATAGGTTTTTCTCCCTTTGATCCAAGCGTTAAACCTGAATTAAGTTACGGGAAAGATGAAAGGATTGTCACAACTATTGAGTTTGAGCATAATGCCGATCAGTTGCAACTTCCTGAGAATCCACGAGTTGCTATACTTCATTGCGTGGGATCACGGGATGAGCAGCTAGGAAAACCTTATTGCTCAAGGGTATGCTGTGTAAACGCTTTACGGGTAGGGGATGCGCTTAAGACTAAATACAAGGATTCTTACGTTGAATCCTTTTACATGGACGTAAGAGCCCATCCGAAGGGCGGGGAAGAATTTTTTGAGGATACGCAGGAAAAAGGTGTTCTTTTCACAAGAGCGAATGTAGCAGAAATAATTCCGACATCCACAGGTGTTGTGATCCGCGGAGAAGACACTCTTTTTGGCGAGGTCTTTGAGCGGCGCTTCGATCTCGTTGTTTTATCCATTGGTATGTCTCCACCTGAAGACAGCAAATTGATTGCGAACCTCTTAAAGATCACTCTTGATAAGGACCAGTTTTTTCTTGAGGCCCATATCAAGCTTCGACCATTTGACACAGCGGTTAAGGGGATTTTTATTGCAGGGTCATGCTCCGGCCCCAAGGATGTTGAGGAGTCAATCAACCATGGAAGGGCATCGGCGGTAAAGCTTTTTGGATTTCTAAACCTTGGTTATGCCTATGTGGACCCATTTATTTCATGGGTTGATCCGAAAAGATGCAGCGGTTGCAGAATGTGTGAACAGGCGTGTGTTGCAAAGGCAATAAAATATGACGAGGAAAAGAGGATTGTCCATGTAGAGGAAGCAGCCTGCATGGGATGCGGTCTTTGTAACGCTACCTGTCCGTCATCGGCGATAACTCTGAAAGGATATATCGACTGCATGATTGATGACGAGATAAGCGCCTTTCTGGAGGCGATTTAGATGCAGCTGATGGCTTACAGCTCAAAGCAAAGTCAAACTTTTTTATTGGTTTTCTGCGAGCTAAAAATCTATGAGCTATGAGCTCCATCAAAGAGAGGAGAAACAATGACTGAAGAGATAAACAACAAAAATCCGGAAATAGTCGGTTTTGCCTGTTCATTCTGCACATTCAAGGCATCCGAAATGGCAGGTAGCCTGAGAATGAAATATCCGGAGGGGGTAAAACTCATCCAGGTGCCGTGCTCGAGCAGGGTCGATCCAGCTTTCGTTATTAAGGCTGTCTTTGAAGGGGCGGATGGAGTTTTTGTTGCGGGATGCCATCCGGGTGACTGTCACTTTATCAAAGGTAATTACTATACCCGACGAAAGATAGTTGCATTAAAAGAGATGTTCGATGCCTTCTCTATGAAAGAAAAACTCCGTCTTTTCTGGGTGAGCGCTGCTGAGGCACGACGTTTTATTGATAAAGTTACGACGTTCTATAACGATATAAAGGAAAAGAAAAATGAAAGGGAAAAAGCTTAAGAGCGGAGAGATTGAAAATGCTCTCAACGGGTTCCTGAAGGATGAAAAGCACCTAGTCCTTGGTTTCAAGAAGGATGAAGGTGGTGTCAGCCACCAAATATTCAAAGGAAACCTCGATCATTATTCTCTCCTGAACCCTGTTTTTGGTGCTAATGCAGCGTTGTATTTGCGCAGACTATTCTCCAAGGGATCGCAGGTAATGCTCATGTTGAGGCCCTGTGAGATAAGGGCTTATGTGGAATTACATAAACTTACACAGATAGAGCGGGAAGATGTCATAGCCGTGTCTATTGATTGCCCTGGGACAGTCTCTTCGAAAGAAAACAGAGGTGATGTTCCAACAGAGGCAGGCGAACTTGCAGAATATTTTAAAAACCCTGATTCCATGCGATGGGCATGCAGTGTATGCAACGAAAAAAGAGGAGTAGTAGGAGATGCAGGAATAAGAATTGATAATGCAGGCAATTATTGGTTGATTCCCTATACGGAAAAAGGTGAAAACTTTCTGTCAGACATAGAAGGAGAATCACAAGATGTTCCGCCAGAGATGCTGACCGCCAAAGAACAAAAAAAGGATAAGTTCCAGGTAGATATGGAAACTTTCAATAAAGACTTCGAAAAGTGCATTATGTGCATGAACTGCCGGGATATGTGTCCTGTCTGCTACTGCATTGATTGCGTTTTTCACGGGGATGAATATCTTCCCAAGGGCGATGCTCTTCTCAACAAGATTTTCCGAACCGGTTCAACGAAAATGCCACGGGGGAAAGAGCTTTTCCATCTCATAAGAATGTATCATGTATCCCAAACCTGCGTAGGTTGTGGGGCTTGCGAGGAAGCCTGTCCACAGGGCATACCTCTTACAAAGTATTTCAAGGGAGTATCAGAAAGGCTACAAGGTATATTCTCCTACAAGTCGGGAAGAAGTTTTGAAGAACCAATCCCGTATATTACGTTCCTTGAAGATGAATTGAAGGATGCAACGGATTGATTTGACTGAGAGAAGGTACGAACGTCCTGAAACAATCTCAGGGCCTGGAAGAGAGAACAGAGAAACACAAAAAATGAAACAGATAGAGACCGATGAATAAAAAAGATCATGACATAGTATTCAAACATACCGGCTACCGACGGGAAGATTTTTCTGTCTGTTTGGGCTGCAAGATTTGTGCATCCGTATGCACCGTCAATGACCTCGAACTGAATGTAAACCCACAGGACCTCCTTATGAAGCTTTTTGTCGGTGAAGAAATAAATGACGACAACGCTCTTGTGCGTTATTGCACCAGTTGCTATCGGTGTACCACCGCCTGTCCTTGGCAGATCAGAATACCGGATGTGGTAAGAGCTGTGAAGGAATCGCTTGGCATGGAGGCCCTCTTTGAAAAGGCATTTAAGAAGTCTCTTGACATCTGGGGCAGGGTGTATGAACCATTCGTTGTTATCATGGCTGCTCCGGACCTCCTCAAAGGTGGGTATATAAAACACATGCCGCGATGGATGGAGTATGCGGGATTTCACCTCCCCCACAAGGTCAAACGGTTAAATCCTTCGAGCGTTTCAAAGGGTTCAAACCCTTCTGAAGAAGGTAGGTGATAATGGAATACGGATATTATCCTGGATGCTCTCTGACCGGTTCCGCAAAAAAACTTGATCGAGGAGTCCGCCACATATGTAAGAAACTTGGTCATACCCTCACGGAGATACCCGACTGGAACTGCTGCGGTGCCATGGAGTATGGAGACAGAAATGAACTGGTAAGTATATCCGGAGAAAACCTGAGAAAGGCAAAGGATATACACAGAGAAATTGTCGTACCCTGTCCTGCCTGCTATAAAAATCTCAAAGAAGCTGATTCGGATAAGTCCTTTAATATACTGAGTCCGCTCGAACTCCTCAATCCTGAAAACCTCTCACAGATCGAACAAAGACGAGATCTCAAGGGCAAGATCTTCTTCCCGTATTACGGCTGTCTTCTCATGAGGCCGGAAGGGAGCGCCATAAGAAACAAGAACATCATGGAAGATGCCATCACGACCTTTGGCGGTGAGATTGACGGCGAGAAGATGAAGGACCGTTGCTGCGGGGGTAACCAGCTTTTCCTCAACAAATGGGCCACCGAGAAACTTTCCACGCTGATTCTCAGCAAGTCCAGGGGGACCGTCGTTGTTTTCTGCCCTTTTTGCCACATGGCAATGAACACATTTGCTTCAGGCAGGAAGGTCATTTACCTGACGGATCTTCTACTTTATGTCATGGGAGAGAACAAGTCCATATGAATATACTGATAATAGGCGGTGGCATAAGCGGAATATCTGCAGCAAAGGTTGCTCTGGGAGAGAAACACACCGTGACAATACTTGAATCTACGCATGAACCGGGTGGACTCATGGCGCGTATAGCGAACTGCAGGGTAGGGTTCAAAACATTTTTTGACGAAATACGGGACAACGAAAAGCTTTCTGTTATCCGAAATGCACGGATTGCGAAAGTCGATAAAACAGACAAGACTTGGACTGTAGCCCTTGATGATGGACAGGCTTTGACTGCGGACAGGGTTATTATTGCCACGGGTCTAACTCCGTATGATCCTGTCGAATATAAAGGAAAAAGGGTTCTTACGAGCCTTGAATATGATGCTGTCATCGACCAGCGCCAGGGCGAGCTTCCCGATGATTTCAACAAGATCGGTTTTTTTCTCTGTGTCGGGTCCCGTTCAAAGGATTACCCTCTTTGCTCTTCAGTCTGTTGTTCGTATACGTTGCGGGAGGTCAAGTGGACACTCCAGAGGGCAAAACCGGAGATTACTGTGTTCTACAACGACCTCAGGTTTTTCGGCCAGGAGTTTTACATGGAGAAGGCTTACCGGAATGCTGGAGTAAAATTTGTCAGGGCCAATTCCCGGTATTTTGAAGAAGACGAACACGGAGTTACGGTTAGGTATTTCGCAGGCGGTCAACTAAAAGAAGAGCGCTTCAATTACGTTGTTCTTGCCATCGGGCTTCGTCCTAATCCGCAACTCACTGAATTGAGCAAACTGTTTGGTTTTTCACTGAATGAATATGGCTTCGTTAAAGAAATAGCTCCTCTTCAGACAGATATGGAAGGTGTTTATGTGTCTGGTGGTGCCCTTGAACCCATGAATATCAAGGATTCCATTCTCACCGGTTTTGGTGCAGGACTGCTCGCGGTTAGGGGGGCGGAAACAGTGAATGATGAAAAAAAGCAGGATGAACGGCTATACCACGAAGACGAACCTGAGTTTGCCCTTCCTGATGGTAACTTTGCCACCTATCTGTTCTACCTGGGCACGGACGATTACACGTCCGGAATATTCTATGAATATATCTCATCGAAATTCATTGAACAGGCACGGGGTTTGAAAAAGGAAGGAAAGACCGTTTATGTGGTTACAAGAAACATGGTTGCCCCTTCCTATGCCGAACTTATCTATGAAGAGGCAAGGCGGGAGGGAATTGTGTTCATCCACCTTGAAGAAGATGAGACAATTACAATTGACAAAGAGTGTGTCCGTATCAGAAAAGACGGACGTGAGCTCATTGTCAGTGCTGACACGGTTATTTCCTTCGATGATTATGCAGCCCTCATGCAGAACAGGGAGTTTCTATCCCTCTATCGGTCTGAGCCCCAGATCAGATGGTCACCAACCAAATGGGGAAGAAAGAAGTATCATATAGGATTCGTAAGGCATCCCAGAGAAAAACGATGGGAGAAGAGAGAACTTCTTGGTGCCTTAGGCGAGATGATCCTTGATCATGAAGAGGATAGAATACTCCCCGAGTTCAATGAGGAACGGTGCAGCGGATGCGGCTCATGCAAAGAAGCATGCCCTGCAGGTGCCATAGAAATGCAGATTCGTGAGAAACAGATAGCCATTTTTGGGCCCATAACATCTGCCGGCGTTCCTATTGCCCATGTTAAAGAAGACACATGCATAGGGTGTGGGCTGTGCGCCTCAACATGTCCATCGGATGTAATCACCCATAGTCAACAGAACCGTGACGCATAAGGCGTGATATGTGCTTCGCGGCAGATAAATCAGTAAGGTCTAGTGTGGGCGTCGGAAATTCCCCGTCAAACATGCTCGTTTCTCATATTTGACTGAGAAACGTTTGCGTACGGACAAGACCGATTTTTCTTTGTTCTATACAGTTTGCGGAGACAAGAGAACATAATGGTGGACCGGTTGAGTTTTCCTCACTCGAACGGTGAAGCAATATGATCATTATTTCGAGGAACAAAGTCATGCGCCTGAACACCGAAGTGTAGTGTTCCGTCGCGTACGCGCGAAATCTCGATATTTCACAGAATCCTGTTTCAGGGAAAAGCATCAAAAAATACTTGCAATAATATCTATGAATTGAGAAAATAATACTATCATTTCAGTGGCTTCTGTCACAACGGTGTATAGTGCTCATCGTATTTTTACGGGGGGAGGTACAATGGCCTATCGAACGTCTGAGTTCGGTCTTCCGGATCAAAAGCGGTACATTCTTTTAAGGACCTAAATATTTTAAGGAGGTAAAGATCATGAGAAACTGCAAAAGAATTTTTTGGATCGTGGTTTTTTTGCTTGCCTTAGGCTCTACGGTTTTTGCTCAGGCGGATAAGAAGGGTTGCAAAGATCATCCCTTCTTCACCCGGATGCCCAACTATTATATCAGGGATTGCAAACAGGCCGACTTTGATGCCTATAAGTTCTACGATCCGGACACCCAGGGCAAGAAGGAAATGACGGTGGAGGGCAAGAAGTACTTCATAGAGTATTATCTCAAGGATAAAGCCCAGGCGGCTTCCGCCCTGGAAATACGAAGGAATTATATCAACGCGGTCAAAAAGATAGGAGGGTCTGCCTACGAAAGCGGTTATCATGTCTACACCAAGTTTGTGAAAGGGGATCTCGAGGTGTGGGCAGATGTGGATTCCTACGCCAGCCCCGGTTACAGCTGGTACAAACTCACCATAATCGAAAAAAAGGAAATGTCTCAGCAGGTGGTGGCGGACGCCAAGACCATGGGTGAAGGGATTGAGGCCGTTGGCCATGTGGCCGTATATGGCATCTATTTCGATTTCAACAAAGCAGATGTTAAACCCGAATCTGAAGCTGCCCTCAAGGAAATTACGAAACTGCTTCAGCAGAATCCAAAGCTTAAAATCTATGTTGTTGGACATACCGACAACGTGGGCGCCCTTGATTACAACATGAAGCTCTCTCAGCAGAGGGCTGATGCGGTAGTCAGGGAGCTCGTTTCGAAGTATAAGATCGCGGCTGACCGTCTGAAATCCGGCGGGGTGGGTCCTCTGGCGCCTGTGGCGTCCAATGACACGGAGGAGGGAAAGGCCAAGAACCGGCGTGTCGAACTGGTGAAACAATAAAAACAATAAGATGGAAAATCTAAGCAAGGAGGGAAAAGATGAAAAGAACAACCATCGTTAGCCTGTTTATTATTCTCGTATTTTCTCCATGTATTTTTGCAGCACAGTTCACGCTTTATCCCGGCGCCAAGCTGGATGAGAAAGCTACCAAAGAGGCAATGGAGGCCGCCCAAGCAGCAAAGATGTCAAATGTCAAATCCACGATCTACGTAACCACAGATTCTTTCCAAAAAGTGGCTTCTTTCTACAATGGGATTGCGAAAGAGTATATGATGCCTCGGGCTTCCGGTGTTTCAGGCAAACCCAAGAAATACGACAAATACGATTTATATGAAGCCTACTTCATCTTTGACGGCGCGAAAGACCTGGTGGGCTCCAAGCTCTGGGCGAAGGTGCAGAGACCGTACATCGGCGAGGATGTCCGGGATGTGACGGCGATTATCGTATCGGAGAAGAAATAAAATGTGGCTTAATATCAAAAATTAGGTCTTTTTTATCTCCAAAGTATCTCGTCAATGATCTTTTTTCTGAGTGATTTTGTTGCTCCTCGGTGGATTCTGGTCAGCTCTTTCAGATATGCAAAACAACCGTCAAGGGAATTGGTAGTATTCGGTATTGTTAGCTCTGGATGCTTTTGGTAGGTAAACAAATACGGTACGTTACTCCTCAAGCTTCGATAGGCGGAACGAAGTCTTTTGTGGGTATAATGCCATTTCAACGTTCCTGCATAGATAGCGATTCCTGTTTTTATATGAACCTTTTTTCTGGGTATGATTCGATCCACAATGAGGGCAGTTTTTTACCCATAGGTTTTGCCTCTTTTATTTTGATGATCTCAAATTACTGTCAGTAAAGCGTTTAAAGGCAGTTTTAAGCCCTAAAAAATGATATTAAGCCAGAAATCGGAATTAGAAGGCATGAAAATGAATGAGCATCATGGAATACCCATGGGCGAGTTCAACATTCACAAGCATGGCATCTCTTGTGATGAAGCGGTAACCTGTTGCTCATGCAGAGAAAGAAGAGAACATATGGCACGAGAGAGGACAAACACACTACGTGCAGGGTGATGAAATGGTATGATTCAGGGGAAGGGGGTGTTTGTGCTACTTCCGTAAAAGCATGGCGCCGCTGGAGTACCCTCCACCAAAGACAGTTATAACGATGAGCTCGTTTTTCTTAAATGTTTCCCAATATTGTGAAAGGCCAATCATGGTGCTTGCGCAACCCGTATTGCCTGTATCTTCGATATTCATTATCAATTCCCCGTTTCGCAATTCAAGCCCTTGCGCCACCTGTGCGATTATCCGTGAATTGGCTTGGTGTGGAATCAGATGTGAAATCTCTTCCAATGGTAAATGATTTTTTTTCATGATGTTCTTAACTTCAGAAATCATGTAATTGCTTGCATTAACGAAAATATCTTTGCCGAAAGGCATCCTGAGGCCACCCTCGTTGGGTCTTAAATAGACCCCTTCAGTCCCCTTCCCGATGTGGCCAAGACCAGTAGTGTTCAGATCAATGATATGTAGATCATCCTCAGAGGTTCTCTCGTCTGAAATAAAAACAACACCAGCCCCATCACCCCATAAATGGCCGGATTGTTCGTCCAAATCATCGCTATATGCAGTGTTGTGTTCTGAGGCAACGACAAGAGCGTTTCGCGATTTTTTTGTGGCGAAATATCCTTCCACAATCTCAACGGCATTTAAAAATGAGGAACATGCAGAAGAGATTGAAATAACCCGTGCATTGTCAATATTAAAATAGCGCTGCACTGCATGGGCAAGGGTTCCCACGGTATCATAGGGCGTGTATGTCGCTCCCACAATGAGATCGACGTCTCTGATTGAATAGGGAAGGCGATGGGTAGCAGCTTTGACTGCTTCTAAAGCCATGGTATTTGTATTCTCACCCTTATTTGCCTTTGAACGCGACCTGATTCCGGACCTCTTAAAAATCCATTCGTCTGATAGCCCAACGAGCCGTGTATAATACTCATTATAGACAGTTGTATCTGGCAGATAATGCGATGCTGTAGTGATATACATGGATTGCTTACCTGACGTTTGCCGTTTTGTTCTTTTTGCGTTCATGTATCTTCCATTTTTGCATACAATCGGATACCATTCAAAGAGTTCCCAATACGTGCCGATCTATATAGTCGAGATGAAAAATCCGACTTTGTTCACGAAGAGCCAATTGCAGATGAGATCGTGCAGACAAATCGCAGAGCAATCTTTGAAAGTTATTTCAACAGGATATGATTATAACGGGGAGGAGTATGCGTGTCAAGTCAAAAGGCACATTACCTCAACATGTCTGAACCAATAATGGTTTTTTCCACCTCTTTCGTTCCTTCATAAATCTCCACGATCTTTGCGTCCCGATAGAATCTTTGAATATCATACTCAGCAATATATCCATAACCACCGTGGAGTTGCAGCGCCTGATTGACAACCCAGACAGCAGTATCTCCAGCATACCATTTAGCCATGGAGATGAGCGCTGGGTCAATCTTCCCGTGATCGAGAAGGTAAGCTGACCTCCAGTAAAGTCCTCGCGCTGCCTCAATTCGTGTGGCCATTTCAGCGATTATGAACTGGACCCCCTGAAGCGCAGACAGGGTGCCTCGGAAGGCTTTTCTCTTTTTGACATACGATATGGCCATCTCAAGGGCCCCCTGGGCAACCCCTACACCCTGGGCTGCAACATGATTCCTGGTCTTATTGAAGAAATCCATGAGCTGATAAAAACCACGCTTTTCCTGACCGATGAGGTTCTTCGCAGGAACCTCCACGTTATTCAAGCTCACCTCTGCTGTGTTTGATGCCCGTATTCCCATCTTGCCATGTATCTTCGTGGCCTCATAGCCAGGCGTTGATGTTTCGACCAATATGACGCTGAACCGATTATGAATTTTATTTTCTTCCGGATGGGTCAGGGCGTAAATGAGCAAGTAATCTGCAATACATCCGTTTGTAATAAACATCTTAGATCCGTTGATGATGTATTTGTCCCCGTGCTTCTCGGCTCTGGTCTTGATCATTGTTACATCACTGCCTGCGTCAGGCTCAGTGATGCCAAATCCGATAATAGCATCGCCACGGACAAGGGGAGGGAGATATTTCTTCTTTTGTTCCTCCGTACCAAATGCCTGAACCATTTCAGATCCAAAAGTGCACGAAAGGATTGCCTGTCCGCATCCTGGGTCAACCCTCCAGAACTCTTCTGATATGAGGGAATGCTCGAGGAACCCGAGACCTGCACCACCATACTCTTCTTCGATAAAGGTACCAACGAAGCCGTTTTCACATGCCTTTTTCCACAAGGCCTGATCAAATTCTTCTTTCTCATCGAACTCCTTCGCACGATCTTTGAGTTCGCCTTCTGCAAATTCCCTGGCTGCATTTTTGATATCAAGTTGTTCGGCTGATAGTTCCATGTCGGTCTCCTCCCAATTTATTGTGGAGGTCAGGTTCTCCACGATGCAGTTGAGCCGAGCCTTCTTTCGAAAAAACCATGGGGGCATGATTGTGAAGTTTGGCCCGGCTCCTATCACTCAGACGTCAACGCGTCTTCTGGGGGTTTCATGCTGTGTCACTCTGTTTCTTCGTGACGTTTGCGTTCCTCTCTCCTCATCTCCCTCCTGAGCAGTTTCCCCACCTTTGATTTGGGAAGCATATCCCGAAATTCTATATACTGGGGTATTTTGTATGATGCGAGATGGTCCCGACACCAGTGGATAAGGTCATAGCCTGTTACTCCCTTTACATCTTCTTTTAACACAACGAAGGCTTTTATCCGCTCCCCAACCTTTTCATCCGGAACTCCCACGGCACAGGCAGCAAGGACAGCAGGGTGTTCCTGGAGGGCTGCCTCAATTTCAGAAGATGAAACCCTATACCCTTTGTGCTTGATGGTATCTGCAGTTCTGTCAACAAAGTAATAGAAGCCTTTTTCATCGCTTTTTATGACATCTCCGGTTCGGTACCATTTCTGGCCATTGATTTCAATGAAGGATTCTTGAGTTTCCTCCTCCTTGTTCCAGTAAGCAGTTACCATATGGTCTGAAGCGACAAGTAATTCTCCAGCCTCTCCAATAGGCATGTCTTGCAGACTTGTTTCATCGATAATCTTTACTTTTTTTGTGCGAAGAACCTTACCTATACTCCCTGGTGGTATCTCTTCGGTTACGGTGGGCATCGTAACGCCGCCGCATGTTTCAGTGGCCCCATACCCTTCGTAAATCGGTTTTCCGAATTTTTCCTTCCACCGTCTTGCTGTTTCCTGAGGCAATACATCACCACCGCTGAAGCAATAGGCAAGGGATGAGATATCATAGAAATCAAGCCTGTCGTGCTCAAGGATCATTCTGTACAGCGCAGGGACACCAAAGAAGGTTTTTGCCTTGTATGTTTGAACATAATACAGAAAGGCATCGATGTTGACTTTAGGCATAATAATGACGCAATCTCCTGTAATACAAAGAGGGCCGAGACCAAACACCTGGCCCAATATATGGAAAAGAGGACCTCCCTGCAATATGACGTTATCAGGCGGCGGGATCAACGGAGCACTGACCTCTAATTGAGCGTTCACTGATTCGAGGAAGAGGGCATGACTGATCGGGACACCCTTGGGATTTTTGGTCGTTCCACCGGTATAGAGCATTTCAAGGGGTTCACTACCATCAACATCGACACCTGCCATTGATATCCTGGTCTTCATGAGATCTTTGAGTTCGTAGATACCCCTGCTCTTTTCTATCTTGCCCTCAGGTATCCTGTCGAACCCCTTACCGATGATCCACTTATACCGGGGCAAAAGATCAGCCATTTTCGTGACGATGACAATGTCAAGGGCACCTTCTTCTTTCAGCTCTTTTGCATAGCCAAAATTGGTATCGGCGCATATGATGGTGCGTGCGCCGGAATCTCCTGCTATGTACCGCAGATCCCTCGGCGTATAGATTGGAGCTATAGGTACAGCCACTGCCCCTATTTTTTGTATGGAAAGCCAGCTGATAATCCATTGGGGTGTGTTGGGCATATAGAGAATTATTTTATCACCTTGTTTTATGCCTAACGATTTGAGCCCCGTGGAAAGTCGTTCCACATAAGCGAAAAGATCGATATAATGGAAAGTCTCTCCCAGGTATCGGATTGCCGGTCTTCCTTTGTGATGGTTAACCACGTTTTCGAATGTTTGATATACATTCATCGTTCGTTACACTCCAAAATATGCTGCCTTTATTTCGGGGTTGTTATAGAGCTCCTCCCCGGTTCCATGGAGAGTGAGCATGCCATTTTCGAGGACATATCCCCGGTCGATAATAGGGAGTACAGGTCTGGCGAACTGTTCACAGATTAATATCGTAACACCTGCCTCTTTCCGGATTGTCACGATTGATTCAATGAGCTTCACCTGAATAGCGGGGGAAAGACCGAGAAGCGGCTCATCAAGGAGCATCAGCTTGGGTTTTGCCATAAGCGACATCCCAATGGCAAGCATCTGCTGCTCACCACCGCTTAAAAAGCCGGCTTTTCTTTTCCGCAAAGGCACAAGAGCGGGAAATATCGTATAGATCGATTCAATTTTCTCCTTCATTTCCGCCCGGGGTAATAAATAAGCGGCGATCTTCAGATTTTCATCCACATCGCTCTCTACAAACACCGGATGTCGTTCGCGGGAGAGGACTATTCCTTTCTTTACGCGCTCATCAGCCCAACAATCGGTAATATCCTGTTCAAGAAAAGAGATTCTGCCGAATATCGTTATCCGCTCGCCGCCTTTCCTCTGTTCCTTGAGCTTTGTGTCAAGCAGAAGTCCGGAAATCGTATTCATTAGTGTAGTCTTACCGGCGCTGTTTGAGCCGATAATGCCGACGATTTCACCTCTATTGACTTCAATGGAGAGCTCGTTAATGGCTATGGCATTTTCATAAAAGACCATAAGCTTGTCAACGTTTAGCATGTTCTCACCCTCTTACACCTCCACCCCGAGGTACGCCTTC
>JGI11944J13513_1000208_pt1 | contig 66469 bp, 72 predicted proteins | sample TerdegcoTASludge_FD_13513 | JGI IMG/M metagenome (IMG submission 13513) | reverse complement strand
GAGCAAAATTAGTTAGTAGTTCCGTGGAACTAATTCAGACTTTAATATAATAACTGAATTCCTCTTGTCTGAGTGCAAAGGCTTGGTCTCCACGAAACTACAAATCTTGAGTAACTCTGAGAACCGTTCCTTGGAAAGGTGCATCCTCTTCCTGGCATCCTTCGCCAGCATCTTGCCGCCGTCGGCCACCAGAAGAGCTCTGAGTACTTCGACCCGGTCCCTCTGTGTGGGCTGTGGCTTCTTCCTGGCCGCATCTCTCAACTCGTTGATTAGCCGGAGCTGGATGAGCTGATTTTCCGAAAGAGTGCTCTGTGTGGCGGCCAGGGCAGCACTTTCTTCCTTCTGACGGACATAATTATCCTCCAAGGCACAAACTCGAGCATGCAAAGGCTGGATGGCCTTCTCGACCGCGTAGCTCACAGCGTCCCGGAACTGACCTGCCGTCAGGGTTATGAGCTGGTCATCGTTGAGCATGGCAGGCCACCTCTAAAAAAGTGAGAGCTGCCAGTATCCTGGCCTGTCTCCATCTCTTGGCCACGTGGCGGCGATGGCTGGCATCTCGGCGGGCCTTCTTGCAGTTCATCGAGTGCATGACCTCAGCTCTTTTCTCAGGTCATAGCGATGGCCAGGACGCTGCACAACGATGCCTCTCTCCTTCCGCATATTGAGCCTACGCAGCACTGCTTTGTCAGACAGGTTGAATTCAAACTCCAGATCACTCCTTTTGGCGGGACCTGTACTCAGAAGGTAGTGGCGGATTGCATCAAGCTCATTCTCGGTAGTCCTTGAAATAGTTGGATTTTTCGGGGACGATTCGGACAGGATCTTGAGAAGGTCCGCAAGCGAGATCTGAATCACGGCTCTGGTCATCTCAGGCCTCCTCGTTGCATCTGCCATACTCATTTCTGAGCTTGGTATCTGCATCCCGAAGCACCGCCAGGATCTCGTCCACGTTTGAACCGCTCGCACTGATCTCCCAATTGTAATTGCGGCTCTTCTGCAGACTGATCTTAATGGGCTGCTTGTGGCTGTCGACTATGGCTTCCATCTCAGGCCACCTCAGGGAACATCTCTGCGAGCAAATTGCCAGTCTCGCGGCGGATGGTCTGCAAAAGGGCTATGGCCTGATCGAGCTTCGCCAGGCGGTCCTTCATGCTGGCGGCCATCTCACGTTCTCCGATGAAAAGAATAGACTGGGAGGCCATTCTAGGCCACCTCCGGGTGCGTGAATATCTCAGCAAGGACAGAGCCGGTTTCTTGGCGCATAGCTTCCAATAGATCAATGGCCGCGTTGATCCCGTCCATGCGGTCCTGCAACTCTTCAAGGCTAGAGCTGGTCTCTTTGCGCATGGCTTCCAGGAGGCTAAGGGCAAAATCGATTCCCGTCAGGCGGCCCTTTGCCTCTGTAGCCATACAGGAGATAGGCTGGGCGGCCATCCTAGGCCACCTCCTCACCGGGCAGCAGGCTGAACGGCCTGAACCCTCGCATATCTGGCCGGATGCTGTCCACAGGCTCCGGTGTGGTCTTCGCGAGCTGTGGGTAGTAGGTCCTCTGGTGCTTGCACGGCTTGCCAGGATTGTACATGGCAGCTGGGCAGGAGCAGGCCCCTGGAGTGGTCACATAATATACGTCGCCCTTGTTGCTCTGCACCAAGACCATCTCCGCCGTGAGCCTGTAGAAGGGGGGCATTTCCTGCGGCTCATGGCCGTGGTTGTGGTATGCGATCAACGACTTTACAGCCTCGACCGTTTGGGTGGCGGGGCCGCTTGCTAAAATTGTTTTGTTCAACACGTCTTTCCACCATATACTAAGTGCACTTGACAGATTTATAAATGCTTTGGTTAACTGAGTAGGAAAAAGTATTTCAACAATGTGCGCGTTCTATTTTATTATGGCGACAAAAAAAATCGGCGTCAGCCTTGATGAAAAGACATACGAAGCGATCAAGGCGGAAGTAGCGACAAAGGACTATAGAAACATAAGTCACTTCATGGAACGTGCGGCGGAATTGCTCTTAGAAAAAAGGTTGAAGGAGAAGGGCCAAGGCCCTTTTGAAGCCCTGGCCATTTGAGGCGTTCTTTTTGGTGGAAAGACGCGCTCAAGTCATTCTCTGCTCTGCATTGAATGACAGTGATGTGATCCGATCAGCTTAAATCGCTTTCTGGCGTCGCTCTATTACAGGTAATTTTACGCTGAGGGTGAGATTTGAACTCACGAGGTGCTATGCACCACTGGTTGTCCCGTACCTGTCCCCTTTATGGAGCCAGGACCTCAAGACCAGCGCCGTAGGCCGCTTGGCTACCTCAGCTCATCACAACCCATGTTTTGCCCTGGCCCTTTTAAGCCTGGCGATTGGTTGTGGGTCGCTTGTAACTTTTGCCGCTCATCCGGATAATTTTTATACTTTTCTCATCACTTGGTTCAATCATGCTCATCAAGGACGTCTCCCTTCTCCAATCTGGCCATCTCCTGAAGGGGCGCGATATACTCATACAGGGAAACAGGATAGTCAAGATCGGTCGCGATCTCAAGGATGAGGACAAGTATGATACCATCCAAGGCCACGGCAAGCTAGCAATTCCGGGCCTTGTCAATGCTCATACCCACCTGGCTATGACCCTCTTCAGAGGTTATGCAGACGACATGGCCCTCATGCCCTGGCTGCAGGAGAAGATCTGGCCTCTTGAGGCGAAGCTTACGGCTGAGGACATCCACTGGGGCGTGAAGCTAGGCTGCCTGGAGATGATCCGCTTCGGCATAACCTGTTACAATGACATGTACTACTTCATGGACGAGACTGCCAAAGCTACCAAGCAAATGGGCCTTCGCGCTTTTCTGTCTGGCGTAGTCTTCGACTCCCGGCCGGAATTCAAAGCAGAGGCAGAGAGCTTCATCAAGCGGTGGAAGGGTGACGAACTGATCTGCCCTGCAGTGGGTCCGCATGCCATCTACACCTGTTCTGAGGAGACCCTCGCCTGGGCCAGGGATACGTCAGAGAAGAACGGCATAAAGATCCACATACACCTATCCGAGACGCGAGGAGAATTTGACGATTCGGTGAAAAAGCGTGGAAAAAGTCCTGTGCAATATCTGGATTCACTGGGGCTGCTCAGCAGCAGGCTCCTGGCAGCTCACTGCGTTTGGCTCACAGAGAACGACATAAGGCTGCTGGCCAATCGCCGTGTAAACGTGATCCATTGCCCTGTGAGCAATCTGAAGCTCGCCGCAGGCATTGCGCCTGTTGACAGGCTGATGGCAGCAGGCGTAAACGTATGCCTCGGGACGGACGGGGCATCGAGCAACAACAACCTGGACCTCTTCGAAGAGATGAAGATGGCTGCGATCCTCCAGAAGAATGCCTGCTCCCGCCCCGAGGCCATGACTGCGAAGGATATCTGGACGATTGCGACTGAGAACGGCTATCAAGCCACGGGCCTTGCCCTGGGTTTGGCTGAAGGAGCACTTGCCGATCTATCTCTAATCGACCTGAGAAAGCCCTGGCTGACTCCCTTTTCAAACATTCTGTCTCTCCTGGCCTACAGCATGGTCGATGGTGTGGACACGACGATAGTCAACGGAAAAGTCCTCATGAAAGATGGAAAGATCCCCGGAGAGCCTGAGATCCTGGTTAGGGCTCAAGAGCGCTTCGAGCGCTTGACATCTTGAGCTATCTCAGTCTCCTGCGCAGTTTTCTCTTTGCTTGCAAAAACCGTTCTGCAAAGAGAATGCCTCCCGACAATACAATCAAAACCGCAGCAGGCACCAGCCAATATAATGGCGAATCATTCTGCACCAAAATTAGGACCGCGAGATCATCGCTTGGACCCTCTCCGTATACGATCTTGCATGGCAAGGGATAGTAACCAGGAGTGGTATTCTCATCTGTTTGAACCTTGATCCTCGCCGCTGATATGCCATCGGGATCGATTCGCATTGGATCAAAATCACCCTCAGCTTTGCTGAAGGGCGCCCGTGGGTGAGGCTCGACCCGAAGGCCGATGGCAGGCTCATCCCCATGGTTCGCCAAAAGAAGCTGCAACTCTGAATCCTCTCCTGGAGTTGCCACGCCCTTCACCTCTTCAAGCCTGAGATCTGGGCCCTGAACCACACTGAATTGCAAAGGCATCTCTTGGGCGATGTCCTCGTATTGAAACACAACATCCGGAAGGCTCTCATCTCCACTGACCGCGATACCGGAGAGTCTGGAGAAGCTGATGTGAAGCTCCAATGGACAAATGCCCTTCTGCATGCCCTCAGCCAAGGCTGCGAACCTCACAGATCTGCTCATTCCTGGTGCAAGATCTCCCACTACCTGTGGTCCGGAGAGCACCTTGATCCTGTCGTCTGCGCATAAAAGCTCAGCCACGATCCAGTGAGCGTTGGCCTTTTGCATTCCTAGCTCAGGTTCGGATGCGGCTGAGGCATTGTTTCGCAATTCGATTGTTAGCACAGACGGCCTGTCAAGCACCAGCCTCCCAGAGGTCGAAGAGACCTCCAGATGAGGGCCATCCGCCTGGAGATCTTCTCCACTGCTTTGGGCTGTGAGGAGCAGGAGAATCGCAAGAGCTGCCAGAGGCTTCATCAATGCTAAAGCGGACTGCTCCTTTTTATCTTTACCTCCAGAGGCGACGTTACGGCCTTATTGCAGGGGCGAGAGCAGAAAGCCATACCTCATTGCTGCTCAAAAGTCAATATTGAGGCCTCCTCTGCCTTCAATCCTTTGTGAACCACGCCACAAATGCGGCGGACGATGAGCGCTGGATCATCAGCCTGAAAGACATTCCTGCCGATGGCCACCCCTCTAGCACCTGCGTCTATTGCTCCTTCTATCATGCATAGTAGGTCAAGCTCTGAATTCACCTTGGGGCCTCCTGCGATGACAACAGGAACAGGGCAGCTCTCCACGACTCGCGCAAAGCTGTAATGATCTCCAGTATAATTCGTCTTGACGATATCAGCGCCAAGCTCTGCACCAACTCTGGCGGCGTGGGCGATATGCTCTTCGGCAAATTCATCCTTGATCTTTCTTCCGCGGGGATACATCATGGCCAACAGGGGCATGCCCCACTCCTGACAGCTGCGAGAGACCTCGCCGAGGGTGGAGAGCATGCGCCCCTCGTCTTCAGCGCCTACGTTTACGTGAATGCTGACAGCATCCGCTCCGATCTTAAGTGCCTCCTCTACGGATGCGACGAGAACCTTGTTGTTTGGATCAGGCCCAAGAGCAGTGGACGCGGAAAGATGGATGATCAGGCCCAGGTCCTTCCCATAGCCTCGGTGGCCGAAGGCCGCAGCACCCTTGTGAACCACAGCTGCATCTGCACCGCCAGAAGCTACAGCGTCGGCGATGGCTTTTACGCTCTTGATGCCCTTGATGGGCCCGACGCTGACCCCGTGGTCCATGGGAATTATGACTGTGTTGCCTGTATTGCGGTTGATGATTCTCTCCATGCGGATCGATGTTCCTCTCAATTTAATACCCCGTAATTAATGTATTATTTAGTACATCATAGTGCTTTTTATTACCATGATGAACAATTAGGGTGTATTTAAAATTTCCCTTTCAGATAAGCCTGAAATAGTGGCAATATGTCCATACCATTGGAGAGACTCGACATGGGCGGCTGTGTATGCTGCAACAGGAGGCTGTTTAGGGTATGGGGGATAGCTCTCATGCTCTCCTTGATGGCAGCCATAAACATCAATTTTATACTTGGTACGGCAATAGCGGGAACGGAGAACGGTGAATTCTGTCCCACCTGCCCGGACTGGACTGATTTGGACGGCTGGCTGGTCAAGAAGGATGCCTATGAGAAGGCCCAGATAAACTCAATGCAGCACTACGGCCAGACTAACAGCAGCATCTCGACGGCAAGCGCTCAGACAAAAGAGCTTGCAAAAGGCTATCCATATCAGGGGCTTTTGTCATATGCCACAGCTTCAAGAGATGAAATGGTTGTCCTGGATGTCCGGACGCCACAGGATTACAAGAGCGGTCACATTCCAGGCGCTCGCAGCCTCTACTGGAAAGGGCTGCAAAAGGATGGTACCCTGGATCCAGAGGTTGCTGAAAGCGCACTTCGGAGGGCGGGGGTAAACAACAGCGATCGCCTTCTGATTTACGGGGGGTCTGATGAGGGCCCAGCCTTCGTCTTCTGGGCTTTGAATTATCTAGGCCAGAGGAACGTGAGCCTGCTTGATGGAGGCATAGATGCAGCCTGGAGCGCAGGCATTTTGCCGGACAGAACCGAAGTGTCTGCGCCCTTATCGAATTACACCAAGCACACTGTGTCCTGGCTCCTCGTGACACCTTCCAACCTGGACAGCTTCCTCGCTATGGCGGATGTTCAGATTCTGGATGCAAGGGATTTTGCCGACTTCGGAATGAACAGGCTCACCAACGCTTCTATACCACTCACTGCGGAAAATCTCTACGACGACTCTAAGATAAGAGATGCTGCCACTTTGGAGGAATTGCTGAACCGGCGCAGCCTGGATAAAAAAGGCACCCAACTTGTCTACGGCACGCCTCAGGCCTACAGTCTCTTTTATGTGCTGCGGCTCATGGGCTACAACGCCACGCTTCTGGAGGGAGACTGGTGGCAAGAGACGAGGTGGGCCGTGAGAAACGTCCGGTAGAAACTGCCATCGTCAAGCCCCCAGCAGCGAGTCTACGGCAGTTTCAATCGCCCCAGCCGATCCGAGCTTTGGAGACCAGCCGATCCTCGCGATCTTCTCGATTGAGAGCAGCATGACCTTCACATCGCCCTTCCAGCCCCTGCCGTCGATTCCTCCTGTGTATCTGTACTTGACGCCGGAAAGTCCCATCTTACTCGTCACAATATCTGCGATTCCAGAAACGTCCAAGGCGTCAATGGATCCGATGTTGAAGATGTTTGTCTCGTCCCGAGAATTCTCGACGCAATGCACCATAGCATCCACGCAGTCCTTCACCTCCAGATAGGACTTGCGCTGCTCTCCTGAGCCCAGGATCTCCAGCTCTCGAGGATTTTGCTGCAGCTTGCGAATGAAGTCCACCAAAACTCCATGCGTGCCGCGCTCGCCAACGATATTTGCGAATCGAAAGATCCATGACTGCATATCGAAGGTGTGGCAGTAAGATGAGATCAAGGCCTCACATGAGAGTTTAGATGCGCCGTAAAGAGATATCGGCATCAGCGGGCCATAATCTTCGGGAGTGGGCACGACCTTCGCCTCGCCGTAGACAGTAGACGTGGATGTGAAGGCGATGCGGCGAACGTTCGTCTTGCGCATGGCCTCCAGTACATTGTAGGTGGCGAGCACATTCTGCTCCAGGTGCACACGAGTGTTCTCTGCACCCAATTTTACATCGGGATTGGCAGCCAGGTGAAAGACCATATCCATTCCAATAAAGGCCCTCTCCAGTGCCCTGGCGTCGAGGAGATCTGCTTTTATGAGATGGAAATTCGGATTGCTCAGATGATGCGCCACAAAATCCATCTTGCCGGAACTGAAGTTATCAAGGACAGTTACATCATTTTGCTCCAGCAGCCTGTCTACGAGGTGGCTGCCAATGAATCCTGCGCCGCCTGTAACGAGAATCGATCTAGACTTTGACATCCATTCCCGTCATTAAGCTACATTAAGATATAACTCCTTCCTACGAGCTCCCATCCAGTCGTCCTTGGATAAGCTGATACGTCTACGTAAGTTTTTTATTGTAAGCAATACTGCTCAATAGGGGATCAATTCATGAGTTGGAAAATCTTGAACCAATTTTTGCTGCTTGTGACTGTGGCAGCCGTTTGTTTCTTATCCGGAGCTGCAAATGACAGCACTCTGAAGATAGCCACAACCAGCAGCCTTTACGACACAGGACTTCTGGAGCTGCTGGCCCAGAATTTCTCTGAGGAGTACAATGTCACTGTGCAGATTCCTACGCATAGCGGAACTGGGATCGCAATCTCCGATGGCGAGCGCGGCAATGTGGATATGCTCATAATTCACGATAAAAAAAGGGAGCTCAAGTTCGTCCAGGACGGCCACGGACTGGAGAGACGGTGTTTGGCTTACAATTACTTCTATCTGGTAGGCCCAAAAGAGGACCCTGCTGGTGTAAAGGGCATGAATGTCACTGAGGCTTTGAAGACCATCAGGGAAAAGGGCATGGCGGACCATGAAAAGGTCAAATTCGTATCCAGGGGCGACGAATCCGGAACGCATTCCAAGGAAAAGAGCCTGTGGCAGAGCGCCGGTTACAATTATTCCGAGATCAACAACTCCGGCCAATGGTACATCGATGCAGGGAGTCCAATGGGTGCGACATTGGTCATGGCCAATGAAAAATCGGCCTACGCTCTTGCAGACATGTCCACATTCATGGCATTCAAGAGCAAGCTGGACCTTGTGCCTTTCGTTGAGGGCGGAAGCGATATGCTAAATGTCTATGTGGCAATAGCCTTGAATCCAGAGAAGCATCCCGGCGTCAATTGCGATCTGGCAGTTAAGTTCATCAACTTCCTGGTGTCAGACGAAGGCCAAAGGCTCATCGCAGACTATGGCAGAGCGCAATTTGGCCAGCCGATCTTCTTTGCTGCCAGGGGCAACTGCAGCTTGATCGGCTGCCAGGCGGAGGAGTGTGCAGTTCCTGCAGCAGCTACCTGCATAGATTGAAAAGAGGTCATTTGGCTTGGAGGAGATTTGGAGCGGCCTTTTGCAGGCATTTGAGCTCATAATAACCCTCGATCCTGAGGTGGTGGGCATAACGGCTCGCTCCCTTTACATCTCTTTGGCCTCTGTTTTTCTCTCGTCACTCATAGACATCCCACTTGGTGCCATGATCGAGTCCAGGGAATTTTGGGGAAAGCGCGGCATCATCAGCCTGATTCACACCCTCTACAGCCTTCCCACAGTCACCGTGGGCCTGCTGGTCTACCTGATTTTATCTCGCAACGGCCCTTTAGGTTCCCTGGAGATCCTCTATACACCAGCAGGAATGATTCTGGGACAGATGATCCTCATCACGCCCATCATGATTGGGCTCACGATCTCTGCTCTTGGGGAGGTGAGCCCGCAGGTAAAAGATACTGCAAAATCCCTGGGTGCTAGCGAGCTGCAGATTATGATCACTACTATAAATGAGGTTCGTTCTGCGATGCTGGCCGCGGTGCTCCTTGGCTTTGGCAGGGCCCTCTCGGAGGTGGGCGTGGCCATGATGATCGGGGGAAACATTCGAGGCTACACGCGCGTGCTCACCACTGCCATCTCTTTGGAGACATCCATGGGCAATCTAGAGCTCTCCATGGCACTTGGAATAATATTATTATCAATATCTCTCCTTGTGAACCTGGCAATGAATAGATTACAGGGGCGGTGATAAATGTCCTTTTTAGAGCTGGAGGCATTGGGCAAGGCATACGGAGGCGTTGATGTTCTGCAGGGCATCAGCATCAATTTGTCTCGGGGCGAGATTTTAGGCATCATTGGGCCTACGGGATCGGGAAAGACGACATTGCTCCGTCTGGTGAACCTGCTGGAGGCGCCCAGCAGTGGAAGCATCCGCCTCGATGGCATCGCTCTCAACGACCTGCCAGAGAAGGAGAAGCTTTCGGCACGCCGCCGCATGGCCATGGTCTTTCAAAAGCCAGTGATGTTCAAGGGAAGCGTGCAGGAGAACGTATCTTATGGCCTGAAAATAAGAGGCAAAAAAGACCAAAAGATCGTCAGATCTGCCCTGGAGGCTGTGAATCTCTCCGGATATCAGTCCAGGGATGCCAGTAGCCTCTCAGGCGGCGAGATTCAGAGGGTCGCACTGGCCAGGGCTCTGGTGCTGCAGCCGGAGATACTTCTGCTGGACGAGCCCACTGCAAACTTGGACCCAAAGAGTGCGGCAGCCATCGACAGTATCATTCAGAGCCTTGCAGGGCAAAGTACGTTGGTGATCCTGGCGACCCACAATATGCTCCAGTGCAAGAGGCTAGCCAGTCGAGTGGCAGTGCTGATGAAAGGGAGGATGGTCGCAGTTGGCGAGCCTGAGGAGGTCTTCGATCTTGGACAGGAGCAGCTCGATATTGCCGTGCCCTGGTGATTCATGGGATTGAAGACATCTATCATTTTCTTTCCAGAGCGGTCTTCCCAAGGCCCAGCCTCTTGGCAAGCTCTCTTAAATCCTTTTTCTGGGCCTTGCATTGCGAATCCTTATTTCGCAGCTGCCGCTTCTCTTGCGACCCCCACTCTGCCATCTTCGCCTTGATCAATTCCCTGCCCTTTCCGGCATCGACGGATATCATCTCATCCTTGACCCAGTCTGGGAGATACTGGTTGACGCCACCTGGCCAATTGCCGAATCTGCGATCGCAGAATAGAAGAACCCCCCTCTCGGACTCAGAACGTATAACCCTTCCTGCAGCTTGCAGCCCTCTGTTTATTGCAGGCAAAGTGTAGGCAATGAGCATACCCTTGGCTTTTCCGTATTTGCGAATGTAGTAGTCGTTGATCTCTTTTTGGATCTCGTCGTAAGCCGCCAGTGGCAGCCCGACCACAGCCACGCCGTTCAGCGCATCTCCCTTGTAGTCGATTCCCTCGGCCAGCTTTCCGCCGCAGACCCCCATAAGAACGCCTCCCCCGCGCTTTGCAAGGCCGAAGAATTCATCGAGAACATCAGGAACGTCTTCGGCGCTTCTTGGCTCCAGGCAAACCTCCTTTCCGGATCTCCTTGCCGATGCCTGGCAGGTCCCTTTGTAATTGTTCATCATGGGATAAGATGTGAAAAAGACTGCCACATTTCCCGGAATCTCCTCGATGATCGATCTGATATGTCCAGAGATCTCTTCTCTATTGTCTGAATCGTCCCTGTTTTCAAGCTGCGTTGTGGCCTTCTTCGAGACCAGCAAAAGCCTGTTCTCCCTGGGAAATGGATTTGGTATGCTGAGCTTTTGCGCCCTATTCTCCTCTGCCAGGCAGTACAGCTCGTATGCTTCCAGAGGCGAAAAGGTCCCTGAAAGCATCACCGTGGCATTGATGTTGTCGGTGATGCGCCGAATGCTGCTCGAGGGATCTATGTTATTTACCTCCAGGCGAACATGCTTTCTGCCGCCCGACCCCGTCACCACAACCTTTCTTTGAAATGACTCGTCCTCTTCTGCCCTCTCAACATCCCTCAAAAATAGGAGCACAAGGGCAAGGCTCGGCTGGAGGTCACCTTGTAGGTTCTCCCTGTCTCCCTCAGCCAGATTCAGATCAGCAACTGCGACGGCTACATCAGAGAAATTGTCCAGAGCCTCATCGATATCGTCGATCTCGTTGTAGATGAACGAGCGAAAGAGATCAGCATCTAGGAGAGCTTCTCCCTCTTGCATCCGGTCCTGCTTGCTCTGCAAAAATCTCCTCAATCTTGGAAGAAGGATGCGAATGACCCGGATTCCTTCACGCCTCCACGAGGCTCTTTCTCGCGTCTCATCCAGCCTCGCTTGGCCAAGTGTCCCTTCGAACTTCTCCACCTCACGTTCTGCAAGATCGATCATGCGTGCCGTGAGCAGCCTCGAGTTCATGGCCCTGACCGCATCGCCTAGGTTATGCGCCTCGTCCACGATCAGAGTCACCTTCTCACTGTCCATATCTAGCCATTGAAATATGACATCCTGAAAGTCAGGGCTGAAGAGATGGGAGTAGTTCATGATCACCATGTCGCTGTTCTGGGCATAAAGGCTCATTATCTCGTAAGGGCAGATGCCCTGGCAGGAATCATGCAGGTTGGCTGGCGGTGTAACCTTCTCTTTTAGCCCCTCCACAATGCCCAGAGCACGCTGAGAATGCCGGAAATGAACTTTTCCATTCAGCTCAAAAGCCTCCCTGCTCCTCAGGTAATGCGGACAAAAAGTCCTGTAGCCGGGCTCCTCCTCGGGCATGCTGTATGCTGTCGGATCCCAGATGCTTTGATTGCTCTTGTTCATCCTCGAAGCAATAAGATTTTTTGTCTGCTCTCTCAGCCTTGAGCAGCCTGCATATACGCTCTCGTTCTTGAACTCTTTTTCCAGGGGACAGATCTTCTGCTTGCCGACCATGTAGGCGATCTCCGGCTTGTGGCGGGTCCTGTCCCAGATCTTTTTGACCTCATCGATGTAGATATCGATCTGAGACACAGTCCGCACGGCTACTATTATCTTTCCTGGGGCGGCGGCAAGGGCTGCGCTAATGCAACTGGTCTTGCCAGTTCCAGTTGGTGCGTCTATCATCAGCACAGCATGCTCCCCTTTGCGCACGACTTCATAAACAGCGTCCAGCATCCGATCCTGGTTGGGCCTGAGGGACTTGTAAGGGAAGTAGTCCAGGTACACGAAATGCCATTTATGTCCTGGTGAGAGATAAATGCTATCCACAGGACTTTGGATACGCAGCAGCGAAATAGAAAAGTTAAAATTGTATTGAGAGCATCTAAGAATTAGATAGCATTGAAGGTGGGGATCGTGAAGGCGGCAATATCAGTTCTGCTTTTGCTTATGGCAGCTGTCACCATTGGTGCAGACGCAAAGAAGGTCGAGGATAAGATGGCAGATGCCCTGAGTGGGCTAAACTCATGGAGAATCGCCCATGAAGGCTACAGGAATGTTACTGGCGCATTCAATGCCTCTCTCAACAATTCGACAAATATTGCCACTGGAAACTCCTCAATCAGCAGTTCATCGATCGCCAATGCAACCCCGCTCAATCATTCTGGCGTGGGCACAAGCACCAGGACGAGCTTTAATGGCTATTTTGGGATGACTGCATCCAGGCATGAGATTGGCAAGAGCGACATTAAGTCCAGCATGTTCCTTCGTGGCGGCTTTGAGGTCGACAAATCGGTCCAGTTCCAGGACAGGGGCTTTTAAAGTCCAGGTGGCTGCAGTGAGATCGATATTTCTGATCTTCTTTCTGCTTATGGCTTCAGCTGCCACTCAGGATGTCGGCCCCAAAGAAGTATGGAGCAAGACATTCGGAGGGCCACACGGAGATGGATTTTGGTCTCTGCAGAAGACCCGCGATGGTGGCTATATCTTGACAGGCTACACCTCTGCTCAAGGCCAGGGCAGTGACTTGTGGCTGGTCAAGGTGGACTCCGACGGAGGTCTTCTTTGGGATAGGGCCTACGGCGGTTCGGGCGAAGATGTTGGATATTTTGTCAAAGAGACTCAGGACGGCGGATATGTTGTAGCTGGAAGCACAGGATCTTATGGAATGGGTGAAGAGCGGCTCTGGATCTTGAAGACCGATATTGACGGCAACAAACAGTGGGACTGTATCTTAGGAGGGTTCGTCTCGTCTTTGGGAGACGGCGGTTGGTCGGTCGATGTGACCTACGACGGAGGATACATCGTAACCGGATATACCCGATCCTTTGGCACAGGCAAAAAGGACCTTTGGATCGTAAAGACAGACTCCGAAGGGAATCTGCTATGGGATAAGACCTTCGGAGGTCTGGAAGATGATGTCGGAATGTCCGTGGTGCGTGTAGCCGACGGCGGATATGTCGTGGCAGGACGGACTGCATCATTTGGCGCGGGTGGGGATGACATCTGGCTCTTAAAGGTCGACGATGATGGTGAAGAGGTTTGGAACACGACCTTTGGGGGGGTGAGAGACGAGGCTGCGTTCCAGGTGATAGAGCAAAAGGACGGATTTGCCCTTGTCGGTAGGACTGAATCGGGCTCTGAGAGCAGGAGGATAGTGCTCATCAAGGTCGACCAGGAGGGCAGAGAGCTGTGGGAGCGAAATTATAGTGGGAGCTCTGGATCCTCTTTGCAGCCCACGGCAGACGGAGGTCTCCTCATCGCAGGACGCAAAGACAGCGAGGATTCTGGAAGAGATGCCCTGCTGATCAAGACGGACTCCTCTGGATGGGAGCAGTGGTCCGAGGAGATGGTGGCAGAGGGGGACTGCATCGCAACTTCGGCGATTTTGGACAGCGAAAGGTATTTTGTCATTGCAGGCATAAGCAGCCCTTCAAGGCCGTGTGCAGAGGACGCCTGGCTGGCGAAATTCGCAGTAGTCGACGAGGGCACTGGCAGAAATATGTCCTATATTGAAAAAATTTTTAAAGATAGGCTGAGATTAGGCGTCTGATGCCATCTCAGATCAGAATCTCGGACATTGGCCTTTACCTGCGCTGTCCCAGGCTGGTTTACTTCGATGCGATGGGAAGACTATCACACAAGAGCAACCCGATGCATCTTCTCTTGAGAAGCTTGATGCTCGCGATCGTCTGCGAGGAGGATCTGGAAGGTCAGCTCAAAGGATCTTTGACAAGGCTTGAGCGGGAGCTGCCATTGATCTACGACATCGAGCCTGATGAGATCAATTCAGCCTGCAGGGAACTGGAAGGGAAGATCTCTGAGATCTCCAATGGCCTTTCGCCTTATATTGACATGCTCGTCCCTTGCGATGTGGAGGTCGATCTGCGCTCAGAGAAGCTTGGCCTCTCCGGCAGGCTGGACCGCCTTGCTCCGGGAGGCATACCTTCGCTCATCAGATCAGGCAAGATGCCGGGGGAGGGCGTCTGGAAGCGGGACAGGCTGATGCTTGCGGGCTACAGCTTATTGTTGGGCGAGAAATACGGCAAAAAATTGGGCCATGGACTTGTGGAGTACCCACTCTCCGGCCAGGTTCGCAAAGTTCAGATCTACAGCGTGGACAGGGCCAGAGTGCTGCGCATTCGCGATCGAGTGCGCCAGATCAGGGGTGGCCAGCTCCCTGACAGGCCAGACGATGCTCGCTGCGCAGAGTGCGAGGCACTGAAGAGCTGCGAAACAAGGGTCTCACTGGCTTCGAGATTCTTTTGACTCATAGGATTGCGAAGGGCAGAAGCTGCCCCTCCTTCGCTTTCTGTTGATGGTCTCTCTGACTGCGACCAGGGACGAAGGGTCAGCCGCCGAATGATAGCGGAGACCTTTGCCCTGATTACTTTCGCTCCGCGCGGCCAAGCTATTCATACCTATAAATAGTAGTATAGCCTGGAGCCGCCCGATACCCCAACTTCTTTTGCTACTCCCTCCGGGCGGATTCATCCCCTTAATGCGACCTTGTAGTGTGAGCTGCTCGTGGAACCTTGTTCAAAGTGTGGTTGGTGCGGCTTTGCACGCAAGGTCCATTCTTCATGTAAAGGTGTCCCATTTAGAGCTGCGTATTCACCGATTCGAGGATCTTCTCTGTGGTCTCCCATGGGAAATCGGAGCCAATTATACAAATTATCGATCCGTAGCGGTCCTTTTCATCAGGACTGTATGCCGCGATATATAGTGGACCTGGCTCTCCTGTATCGACTGTCAGCAAGATTCCATCATGGCCGTCGATTGTATATGATTTAGTCTGGTAATCAGCACGACGGGGCATGATATTTGATTGTTCTATGCAATGTTCAAATACTGAGGCTGCATCTTTGCTTTTACTTGAGATTTGTTCATCAAGTGGTTCTGATGCGCTCATCTTATGGACCTCGATCATCACCTGATTGGATGTACCATCAAAGGTTATTGTGGCAGGGTAGATCGAATACTGGAAATTTGAGATCTTGGGGTCATAGTTATGCTCCAATTCAGAACTTTCTCCCATTTCGACTGTATGAGATCCTGCGCTCGCCAGATCCAAAGATACAGTTACAGGCCCGATCTCAACATCCTCCCCGAAAGCTGGCGCTGATGCTATCGTAAAGCCAATGAGGCAAAGTACAACCAACAAATTGAGTCTCGTCATTTCACATTTCGCTCCATGAATCACGATCGCATATTACTGCAACCTGACGCTCCTCTCGAACGATTGATAAATGCTATACCGAACGAACCCGAACGAACGCGAAATTGATCGGGAGGGTACAACTGCTGGAAAACAAATATGGCGGTTCGTGAACGTTTTATTTTTGATGAGAGCCAATTGGAAGGTTCAATCAAGGAACTCATGTTTTATGGATCTTTATTGGTAGATGACCAAGAATCTGATCGCCAAAGGCAGCAAACCCATATCTTATAAAGGGGTAGACATCCATCTAGGATGATAAATGGCAACCATCGAGGAGCAGATCAAGGCGCTGGAAGAGGAGATCCTCAATACTCAAAAGAACAAAGCCACTGAGCACCATCTAGGCAAGATCAAGGCCAAGATCGCGAAGCTGAGGGCGCAGCAAGAGCTTCAGAAGATCAAGGGTGGAGGCCAGGGCAGAAGATATTACATCAAGAAGTCAGGCGATGCTACAGTGGCCTTGGTGGGGTTCCCATCAGTTGGCAAGTCCAGCCTGCTCAACTACCTGACAGGTTCAAAGTCTGAGGTTGCAGCATACCAGTTCACCACCCTTGAGGTAATTCCAGGGGTTATGAAGTACAAGGGCGCTGAGATCCAGATACTGGACATGCCTGGCATCATCAAGGGCGCTGCACGTGGCAAGGGTCGAGGCAGAGAGGTGATAACGGCTGCCAGGGCAGCAGACATCATATTACTACTAGGTGACGTCTTCAACTACAGACTGGACATCCTTGAGCGCGAGCTGTATGATGCAGGAATTAGGCTTGACAAGCAGCCGCCAAACATCCACATCACTCAGGAGAAGAGGGGCGGCATAATCGTACGCAGCACTGTGCAGCTCACCAAAATGAGCGAGTTCGAGATCGCTGAGATCATCCGTGCCTATGGCATTGTGAATGCGAGTGTCACCATTCGCGAAGACATTGATACTGACAGCCTGGTGGACTTCCTGGCAGGAAACAGGGTTTACATCCCAAGCGTTGTGGCGATAAACAAGTTCGACCTAAGGTACGGAGGCGTTGAGAATAAGATCCGCGATGAGCTGGGAAGGGACTTTTTGCCCATCTCATGCGCGACAACTGATGGACTTGAGGCCCTGAAGGATCTGATCTATGAGCGTTTGGGATTCATACGGGTGTACCTCAAGCCGAAAGGGGGAAAGGCCGACATGCAAGAGCCCCTTGTGCTCCTGGACGGAAGCACTGTAAAGTCGGTGTGCGAGCACCTTCACCGCGACTTCGTGAATCTTTTCCGCTATGCCCTGGTATGGGGAAAGAGCGCCAAGTTTCCTGGCCAGTCCGTGGGTCTGGACCACGAGCTCAAGGACTCAGATGTGCTCTCAATCGTCACCAAGAGAAGGTAGCGAACTTGAGAAATTAACCAGGAGGGATGGCAGGAGCCGGACATCATTCTTGCTCCTGCCCAGGCGGAAGGATAAGTCCCCACTCTCCTATCCCGCCAAAAAAATCGATTATCAGGGAAGCTAATAACCCTTTTTTTCATGTAGAGGTTATGTAGGTCTTATCTAGGTCGTTTATGAGTAATATATGCTAAATTTGATTCGTATGCTAAGTTTGATTCGATAATCGGACTCCGTTCATGCAGTCCATCGAATGGTTTTTCTACAGTTATGTAAATATGCAGAAGTATGAGAGTTGCAGTCCATCGCTTGCTACGATATTTATCTCTAAGTCTGCTATTGTTTTTTGTAATTTTGTGGACGATGAAGGCATCCGCGCTGACTGAATTGGATTACCATCTCGGCCAGTCAAAATACGGAGATTCATCCATCTCAGAGGACGAGAGCTTTCATGGCACCTCCTCGGCATTGCTTTCAGTTGACCGCAACGGGAATTATATCCGGATTTCCGTCACTATGGACGAGCCACTTTCACTGGGAGATTTGAATCAGTTGAGCATGTGGTTGAATCCTCAATCTGGCAATGGAAATTTGCAGCTCGAGCTATTTTTGGACGGCGATGGTGATGGTGATTGGGATAGCGACAACTCCAAGGACGCCAGGCTTCGCTCAGTGAGAGAATCATGGTCTGAATTGAAAATGTCCCCCTCCAGGTGGAATGAGCTTGACGGATTCGATCTGATTTACGAGAAATACGGCGACAAAGCATTCCCCGCAGGGAGCCTGGACGAATGCCGAGAACGCCTGAATGGCAAGAGCATAGTCAGGCTGTATATCACCATCTACAAGGATGGGAATGTGCCGCGGACCTCTGTCTATATAGATTACATCAAATTGGGGGATCAGATAATCAGCTTCGAGCCCCTTGAAGATGAGGACATAAAAAAGGGGCCCAAGTCCGTCAGTCCCGGGGGTCAGATCACTTATACCATAACATATGGAAATAACAACCTATTGCCCACTGATGTGGTTGTGAGCGAAGAATATGATCCGCGCACACTTTTCCTAGAAGCGAATCCGGCGCCTGACTCTGGGACCAACAACGTTTGGACCTTTCACCAGTTGCCACCCGGGGCCCACGGCCAGATAATAGTAAAGGTAAAGACGAGAAGACATGCCTGTAAAGCAAATATAAGAGGCAAGGTATATGGCAGTGGATACGCATTTGCGAGCGGGACGCTGTCCACCAACTTCGATAGCTATCCAGTTACAAACAGCGTTACCATCGCCGCAGGAGAGTTCAAATTCAGTGCATCTGCCACAACCACTGTAAGGGAGATAGAGGGGTCCATTCTGGAATACAGCGAGCACGGATCTGGGCTGTACAGCTGCAGGGACACTCTGTCTTATTCTCCCTCAAGCATCTCTGTTTATCGGGATATCAACGGCTCATTTGCTGCCGTCAGTCTCCTGCAGGACTCGATCTATGTACAAGGCGCCTGGTTTGCCAGCCTGAGAGGGGAGAACGAAGTTCGGGACATTCACTGGTTTGACAGATACTATCAGGGCAGATTCCTAAATCTCAGCTCTCGCCTTCAGCTGGCCAAATCCCAATCATTCCTTGAGACTTATGCTCACTTCGCTGGCAGTGCAGATAGGACATCCAAGTGGAGCAATGTTATAGCAGACCAGCGCCTTTCTGGCGAGTTTACCCTCACGAACGAGGCCCGAGCAAAGTGGTCAAATAAAAGCATCCGATCGCAGGATGATGGTCTGGATTGCTGCCCTCTGATCCAAGGATGGCAGGAGCCAAGATCAGAGGAATGAACGAGAGTGGCATTTCATTGGTGTCGGGAGGGCCGGAGGGAGCCCTCCCAAGAGGAGGTCTTAAGCGGTGAGGCCACTCTCCTAATCCCGCTAACATACACTTGTCAGTTATCGCTTAAATTCTTATTTTTCATCTGCAGGTCATATTGAACTTATCTAGATGCATAACCGCAAGCCTAAATAACCGCAAGCCTAAAATCCTGGAAATTGGCCTTTCCACTATGGTCATGAATGCGGAACGTTTTATTCAAGATGCAATAGCTGAGATCAGGCGCGAAGTAAAGGGTCGCGCAATCATTGGCCTGTCAGGCGGCGTGGATAGCTCCGTTTGCGCCATGCTGGCCTATCGTGCTCTGGGAGAGCGGCTGGTTCCGGTTTACGTGGACTCTGGACTTATGAGGCAGTTCGAGTCGGACCGGATAGAGCATCTCTTCAAGGACATAGGCCTTGTGCGCGTCAATGCCCATGATAGGTTCCTGGAGGCCCTAAAAGGCGTCACAGACCCTGAAGAGAAGAGAAAGATCGTTGGCGAGACGTTCATCCGGGTATTCGAAGAGGAGGCACGCAAGATTGGTGGAGACTGCCTCATTCAGGGCACAATATACCCAGACAGAATAGAGTCCGAAGGGGGCATCAAGTCTCATCACAACGTGGGAGGTCTGCCGAGCCGTATGGAGTTCAAGTGCCTTGTTGAGCCACTGCGAGATCTGTACAAGGATGAGGTGCGCGAGGTGGCAAGGGCCCTCGACCTGCCCCAGGAGATCAGCGAGAGGATGCCATACCCAGGCCCTGGCCTCTCAGTGCGAATCGTTGGCGAGGTCACAAAAGAGAAGCTAGATGTCGTCCGCAAGGCCAATGCCATTGTGGAGGAGGAGGTGATGAAATTCTGCCCGTGGCAGGCCTTTGCCGCACTCCTTGGAAAGGCAACAGGCGTCAAGGGCGACAACCGCGTCTACGGTTGGGTTGTGGCTGTTCGTTCAGTCTCTTCTCGAGATGCCATGACTGCAGATGTGATGGAGCTGCCCTGGGATGTATTGAGGCGAATCTCCAGCCGAATTACCGGCGAGATCCCAACGGTTGCGCGGGTTGTCTACGACCTGACACCAAAGCCTCCGGGAACGATCGAGTTTGAGTGATTCACTCACATGCTCCAAACGGAGCAGAGCTTCCTGATTCGTGGAACGCCTTCTGGGACAGGCTTGATGATGCAGATATTCTTCAAGCACTCTTCAAGCCGCAGCTTTGTTGGCAGTAGCATTGCCTTTTAGAGCGAGCCTGTCGCCCTCATAAAGCTCGTAGCTACCTTCTAAAGTGTCGTTGACAAGCGTCAGATCCAGCCTATAATCCTTCTCTTCCCGGCTTAACTTGACCTCCAGGCTTACTGCGTCCTTTGATATGATACCAGTTGCTGTGGCAGGGATCCCAGATCCTCTATCGGCTAGCGTCCCGTAGCCTTGAAGTCGATCGTTCGACTGAATCAGTATCAGATCGAGAGTGCTTTCCAGGTCAGATTGAAGCTTAAACCTCCATTTTCCAGCTATATCGATGGCGTTCGCCTTCTCCTCTGCTGATGTGGCATTGTCTTCATCATTATTCGTCTTGCCAGCGACGTTTGCTGTGGTGCTGTGTCCTGTAGACTCCTCAACAGCTTCGTCGAACAGAGGATCCTTCAGGTAATCTGTGTTTTCGCGAACTACCCACCTGCCACATCCAGCAGATGCCTGAAACGTGAGCAAAGCCGCGATCATCACGATCAATAATGCTATCTTGGTCTTCAATTACAGCTCCCCCATTTTCCAAGCTACGATGCAAATCTGCTCGCTGTAGCATTCCCTTTGCCTGTCAAGTCCTCACCTGAGTAGGCCTGATAGTTTCCAGAGATCGTTCTATCAGACTTTACCAAATTGAGCTGGAAACGTTTGTCTATCTTGTTCACATATTCGCCTACCACGGTCTTCACATCAAGGGTCATGGAACTCTCAGATGCAGTTCCTGTGGCGATGAGTGGTAGCTTGGTGTTCTGCTCGTTGAGATTTCCCCAGCCTGAGACCCTCTCGCCCGTCTGAATGAGAATGAGGTCCATGGAGCTGCCCGCATCGTCCAGCCTCACTGTCCATTTGCCGTCAACCTGCATGACCTCACGCTCAGAGGGCTCATTGTAGGTCTCTGGCTGCTGCACCTCTTGGGGGCTCTCGGTGCTGCTCTCTGCAGTGGCCTTCGGTGAAGGATCTGGCATCTTCATGTTAGGTCCCGAGATATCATCGTTGGTGGTCTGGGTGCTGCCTCTCTCATCGGGTGCGAGCTTCGTGCCAATTGAAACGGCGGTCTTCGAGACAGGATGGGCCTCTATCTCAGTCTTCACCGCACCTGAGCCGAATGCTGTCGTTTCACTGGACGGGGTTGCAGATGCTATCACATAGCTTTCTGTTTTACTTGCAATGATATCCTTGGAGCTGGCGTGCTTGATCCGGACTTCAATTTGGTTTTCTCCAGCATCAGCATCAGTGGTATTCCATCTCCAGGAGCTCTCCCCTGTCCATCCGGTCTCATCTGCAAGCAGGCCCCCAGTAGAGGGTCCCTTCAGCAAGAAATCGTAGAGCAGCGGCTCTTCTTCAGGATTGCTCGCCTTTGCAGTCCACACTATCGAGGTGCCTGGAGCTTGTGGGCTGACCTTGTCCGGGGTCAGGCTTTGAATCTCGGCAGTCTGGCTGGCTTTAGAGACAGCCGTGCCCAGTGTCACCGCAGGCTTTTTTGTTGATGTTGCACCAGATGTGCTCGTCCCAGATGTGCCCATATCTGAAGATGATCCTAAATTCTGGTTTTTGCTTACATAAAAATCGGTATCGCCTGATGTATCTCCCATCCAGTTGGTGCCACATCCAGACCCTGCAAATGCCACAGCAGACAATGTATAGAGCATAGCTGTGAAGCATAAGAGCAATGCCACGGAGGGCAACAACACCTTGTACTTCATCTAACCGAAACCTCCACCATGCTCATGGGCTTCGGCTCTTAACGGGTTTAAAGCTTCCCCTCGGAACGTCATTCGACGATATTGGACAGGTATGGTCCGGAAGAAAAGTGGTTGGATCAGTGGTGCGCGCCGTGAGCATCCCCGTGCGCGCCGTGGGGCGCAGCATTTGTTCCTGCCTTTATGACCAGGAAATCCCTGTCGAGATAAGCCTGATGGGCCAGGTCCAGGCATTCCTTGCAGATATTGTAATTCTCAAATATGGGGCCATGAATGGTAGCTACATTGAGCTTGACTGGAACCGTCTCTTTGTCAACAAGACACAGCGCGCACTTCATCTAGTACACCTCACATCCCTTCGTTCTGATTCAAACGGTTATAAGCATTTCCTTCCCACCTCGGGTATCGATCGTTCTCCAGTCCGAGAAGATCCAGCACGCGGCCCACAAGCACATCCACGAGGTCATCCACATTCTTCGGCCTGGAATAAAAGGCAGGAGAGGCTGGCAGGACCACGGCCCCGGCTTCTGCAACTGCAACCATGTTGCGCAGTTGCACCAGGCTCAAGGGCGTCTCCCTTGGAACCAGGATGAGCCGCCTCTTCTCCTTGAGACAGACGTCCGCAGCCCTGGCGATGAGAGTGTCCGAGGAGCCACAGGCGATTGCTGAGAGGGTTCCCATGCTACAGGGGATCACGACCATGGCGTCGAAGAGATGCGATCCGCTGGCTATGGGCGCGGCAAAATCGTTTGGCGCATAAACGCGGCATGCAAGCCCATCTATCTCAGCTGGCATAAAATCGGCCTCAATCTCTGCAATCTTGCGGGCTGAGTCGGTCACCACCAAATGCACAAAGCAGCCCTTCTCCTTCAATAACTGCAAGAGCCGAACGCCGTACTGCACTCCCGACGCCCCGCTGATGCCCACCACTATCTCCAAATAGCACAACCTCCCTCTTCAATCAACCTTTTATGACTGTCATGGTCTATCTCTGAATTTCTCAACAAATCTGATGATCCGAGATCTCCAGTCCAGGTTCCTGAATTGCGATATCATATGCCTGCCCATGATCAGAACAGCGATCCAGAACGACGCTTCTCCAAGAATTACAAGAGCAGATGATAATATGATCTTGACTTCAGCAGAAAAAGAGGCAAATGGAACCAGCAGAAGGCCTCCATAAAATGCAAAGGACAGGATTATCATGAGATAACCCAGATCTTTCTTGAGGCTTTCTAGCCTTGGTTTATCCATTCTATGCCAAACCATATTATCGAATGAATAGTAGATAACTAATATTTAGAACCATCTCCGGCAGCCTCGCGGACTTTGAAGCAACCCTTCTTTAGCCTCTCCATCGTTGCTGCTACCATCATCGGGAATGTGATGGTCGCGTCGCCGTAGACTGTGACATACCTTGCATCCGCTGAGATCTTTCCCCAAGAGACAGCCTCGGAGAGCGTCGCTCCGGAGAGCCCGCCGTTCTCGGGCGTATCTGTGGTAAGCTGAATCGCCAGATCGAAGCTCTTCGGAGTAACAAGCATGGACTGCAAGGCGAAGTTCTTGGGCACACCCCCACCTACTATCACTATCCCTGATCTTTTCGCCTCATAGCAGATGTCAACAATCTCCTTGACATCTGCAAAGGCATCGACTGATAGCTTTTTTGTTTGAGCATGAAGCCAGGCTTGCAGCCCGATCATGGAATCCGGAAGTGCGGGGCAGAAGACAGGCACATCGAGGTCGCAGGCCGAGCGAAGGATAGATCGTTTGTCCTCGATCTGAGCGCCCAGGAGCCTCATCATCTCCCTTCCTGATATTGTCTCGGCCCTGTCTGGCAAGATCCGTTGCATCAGCTCCTCAAAGCCTATGAAGTCCTCATCACGCAAGAATACATCATAAATTCTGCTCATCCCCAGGCTGCGCAGTGCGGCATCGTCAGACTCAGGCGTGCCCAGGCAGTGGCATCCGAATGACTCGATGATGTCGTGCACTAAATTGGCGCCAGTGATGACGAGGACGTCCACATGCTCCTTCCTGATCAGGTCCGAGACTATGTTCCTCATGCCCGCGGGCACCATCGCGCCGGACAGGGTTAGAAACTTGGTGAAATCGCCGGAGAGCATGGTTTCGTAGATTGCCACAGCCTCGGCCAGCCTTCGGGCCCCAAAACCACAGTGAGACATCCCGCTGAGGAGGGCACTCACGCTCATTCCCGGCTCTATTTCCAGTTGACGCACTATTTGCATTCTGTTCACCTTAATGATGATAATATCCGATCGATATTTCAGGAAAATTGCAATTGAACTTGGGCAATGCGAAATTTTTTCTCATAAACCTTTTATACCAGGCCTTATGTTTAGCTTTTACGGAGGATAAACAATGGCCGGCGAACCGATGGCAGTGGATTATTATATACCACTTATTATATTTCTGATAGTGGGAGCTATCGTGCCCATTGCGGCTCTGGCAGCTATAAAAATTATAGCACCTAACAGGCCAACCCGCCAAAAGCGGTCGATATACGAAGGAGGGCTGAGGCCCATCCGCGACGCCAAGATCCAGTACAGCGTTCAATACTACCTTTTCGCAATAGTCTTTGTTATATTTGATGTTGAGGTTCTATTCTTATACCCCTGGATCTATGTCTACGCGAATCGTGCCATGCAAAATTTCATGGCCTTCGGGCTTATGAATTACGCCGTTTTCGAAATGCTCCTATTCATTCTGGTACTGCTGATAGGACTTATCTATGCTATTAAAAAGGAGGCTTTGCGTTGGGTATAAGCGATGTAATACCCGTGCCCGTGGCGATCGATGACGAGATTGAGAAATGGACCATCTTCGGCCAGCCTGTGGCAGAGGTCTGGTTCACCACGACCGAGAAGATCCATCAGATCATAGAGATGGGGCCCATAAAGAACATCTTCAACTGGGGTAGAAAAAATTCGGTGTACTTTTTGATGCAGCCCATGGGCTGTTGCGGCGTGGAGATGTTCGTCTTCGGAGCTGCTCCTTACGACAGCGACAGGTTTGGGTGCATCCCTAGAAACACACCGCGTCAAACTGATGTCATGATCATGTCTGGCTACATCACCAGGAAGTATCTGCCGGTCTTCAAAAATCTCTGGGAGGAGATGCCTGAGCCAAAGTGGTGCATAGCCATTGGCGAGTGTGCCATCTCAGGGGGACCTTTCTACGACTCCTACAACATAATTCAAAACACCGCCGACTACTTCCCCATCGATGTATTCATCCCCGGCTGTCCGCCAAGGCCTGAGCAGTTCCTAGAGGGCTTGATAAATCTCCAGGAAAAGATCAAGCAGCGTAAGGACAAGCGGGACTATTAAAGGAGGGATCTTTTCTTGACTAATGCAAGCGAGGTCCTGAGTTCCATCCAGTCCGCCTTTCCCGGAGCCGTCCTGGACTCCAGAGTGGAGTCGGACCGGAGGCTTTGGGCCACGATCGACTCCAAGAAGATCTTGGACGTATGCAAGCATCTGACAAACAAGCTGAACTTCGACCACTATTCAGGCAGCGCAGGCGTTGACTGGATCGCCAGGAATGAGATGGAGGTCGTGGAGATCATGGCCAGCCATGGAGCACATAAGGTTGTGGCCATGCTCAAGGTCAAAACGCCACGAGAAAATCCGTCTGTAAAATCCCTTGCCAACCTTTACTGGAACGCCAACTGGTATGAGCGAGAGATCTGGGAGATGTTCGGCATCAATTTTGAGGGACATCCAGGGCTGTATCCTCTGCTCCTATCCGACCAACTGATTGGATCATGGCCCTGGAGAAAGGACTTCAAAGGTTACCCGGATCTCACCACCGGCGAGAGGGCTGTGGCGATCACAACCCCCGAGGGTTATACTGAATACCGCTTTCCTCCGACGCCCGCAGAGGTTGAGGCAGGCGCGGTTGTGGCAGAGCGGCCCAAGTATCCCACCTTCCGGGAACGAGAAGAGCGTGAGATCAAGTCCGACTCAGAGATGATAATGCACCTGGGTCCACAGCATGCGATGGTACCAGGGCCGTTCCTGCTGGATGTGCTGGTCGAAGGGGAGCGCGTGAAGAAGGGTTTCCTCGATGTAGGCTACATCCACAAGGGCATAGAGAAGATCATGGAGAATAGGACGTGGCTGCAGGGCATAGTGTACACCGACAGGATGTGCTACGTGGCCTCCCTCTCGAACAACGAGTGCTACTGCGGGGCAGTTGAGAAGATCCTGGGCTTGGAGGTTCCCGAGAGGGCACAGTACATCCGAGTTATACTTGAGGAGCTCTCCAGGATACAAAGCCATCTCATCGGAACAGGGGAGTTCCTGACGCTCGTTGCGGGTGTCGGATATGCGCCCTGGCAGTACATGATCATAGACAGAGAGCGCATCATATCCCTGATCGAGAGCGTCACTGGTGCAAGGCTCACCCATACCTTCGTTCGCTTCGGAGGTGTGCGCAACGACCTGCCCGATGACTTTGCTGAGAAGTGCAAGAGCACATTGCCGTACATCAAGTCAAGGATCAACGAGTTCATCGAACTGTTCGCGCAGGATGCCATCTACCAGAAGAGGATGGAAAATGTAGGCGTCCTCTCTGCCGAGGATGCCAAGAGAGTCGGCATCGCAGGGCCAGCTCTGAGGGCCTCAGGCGTTGCCTACGACATGAGGGTGGAGGATCCCATCCTGGTCTATCCTGACCTCGACTTCAAGGTGATAGTCGGAACAAAGGGCGATTGTGCTGACAGGGTCGATTGCAGGCTGAGGGAGATCTTGGAGAGCATCTACATCATAGAGCAGTGTCTTGACAGGATTCCTGCAGGGCCCATCAAGCCCGAGGCCAAGATCCCCAAGAAGGTCCCGGCTGGAGAGGCTTACTACAGGGTCGAGGACCCCAGGGGAGAGATGGGAATGTATGTTATCAGCGATGGTGGCGACAAGCCCTACAGGGTGAAGGTGAGGGGCCCCTTCTATGCCACACTGCAGACTTTGCCCCCTCTCTTGGAGGGCGTATACATTGCAGATGTGGTGGCCATCGCGGGCAGCATGGACGGTTGTCCATCTGAGGCAGACAGGTAGGAGGGAGAGGATTTGGACATAATCGATAGTATCAGTCAATTCGCTACCCAGGAGCCTGCATTATTCGCTCTGATCATAGGCATCATAGGTGCGGCAGTGATCTCAGGCGTGGTCAACGTCGGTGCCATGCTTGTGATCTGGGGCGAGAGGAAGGTCCTGAGCGATTTCTGCAACAGGTTCGGCCCGAATCGTGTGGGCGGGAGGTGGGGTATACTCCAGCTCGGTGCCGATGCCATCAAGCTCTTCACAAAGGAGGACATAATTCCAGGCGATGCAGACAAGGGCGTCTATGTCTGGGCGCCGATCGTGGCATCCATGGCAACCATGCTGGTGGCCGCAGCAATTCCCTTCGGGGCATTGCACATCGGCGGCAAGGATTATCCGCTGGTTGTGGCTAACATGGACATCAGTGCTTTTTATGTAGAGGCTGCCTTGAGCCTGATGGCCATCGCCGTATTCATGGCAGGCTACAGCTCAAATAACAAGTACTCGATCCTCGGAGCCTTCAGGGGCATCGCCAGGATGATCGCATATGAGGTGCCAATGGGCGTATGCGTGATCGCCGTGGCTGTCATGGCCCACAGTCTCAACTTGGTAGAGATAGTGCAGAGCCAGACCCTCTGGTACGCCTTCGCCCAGCCGCTCGGATTTGTAATTTTCGTCATCGCTCTGATAACGGACCTGGGAAGGATTCCCTTTGATCAGTCAGAGGCTGAAGAGGAGATCATCTCTGGCTATAACACAGAGTATAGCGGCATCAGATGGGGGCTTCTCTACTTCCAGGAGTACAACAATGCGCTTTTGGGCTCCATACTGCTCTCGCTCTTGTTCCTGGGCGGCTGGCAGGGCCCAATCATACCAATACCCATCTTGGACATCATCTCGCCTTTGATCTGGCTGTTCATGAAGGTAGTAATCGTACTCTGGTGCTTGATCTGGGTCAGAGCCTCGCTCTTCCGTCTGAGGATCGATCAGGTAACGGACCTAGGATGGAAGTGGATGCTGCCGCTCTCCCTGTTGAACCTCGGTTGGGCTGCAGTGGTTGGATCCTACTTTGCATGAGGTGGCAATAAGATGTTGAAGAGAAAGATGATAAAGAACTTCGGCTGGCCTTTGAAGACCGCCATGCGGGAGATCGAGGTCACAAGGCTCTATCCCGAGGTGATGATGGAGCTGCCGGAGAATGAGCGCGGCATTCACGAGCTGGATGCTACTACATGCATCGGGTGTGCATCTTGTGCAAGGGTTTGTCCCAATAGCTGCATTGAGATGGTCCATTTCAAATATGGAAATCCTCTCAAGAACAAGAAGATGCAGTTTCCTCAGGTTGATTATGGAAGGTGCATGTTTTGTGGCCTGTGTGTGGATGAATGCCCTGTAGAATGTCTCAAAATGGGCAAGAAGGTTACAATGGCAGGCTGGGAGAGAGAGGACATCATAAAAGGCCCAGATTTCCTGGCAACCAAGAGATTCTCAGCCAAAGAGGTGGCAGACCTGGAGGCAGAGGCCAAGAGGATTGCAGCAGAGAAAGCTGCTGCCAAGAAGGCTGCGGCCAAAGAGAAGCCTGCAAAAGAAGGCACTGCCGCTGGCAACGCCAAGAAGAAGGCTGATGCCAAGCCCAAAGAAGGAGGTGCTGCATAATGGCGGAAAAGTCGGGCGTAAACGTTGTTAGGGCGATCTTTGAGTTGCTGGTGCTGCTCCTGGCATTGGGCGTGATCTTCGGAGGCCTTGCAGTTATAGTATTACTATCGCCCTGGTCCCAAACGATCCTAAATAAGCTGATGGCCTATGATGTCAGGTTTGCAATAGAGCTCTTGAGCTTCCTGGCAATTGCTGCTATCATAGTGCTTCTCTCAGCCCTGACGGTTTACTCCAGAAATATAGTGCACAGTGCCCTATACCTTCTCGGAACCTTTGCAGGCGTAGCTGCCCTGTACATATTCTTGAACGCTCCCTTCGTTGGCGTGGCTCAGATTCTGGTGTACATTGGGGCCGTCGGTGTTCTGATACTCTTCGCTGTGATGCTCACGAGGAAGACTATTATGGAGGAGTCCCATGGTGAAATATAAGATCATCATCTTGACCCTGGCCTTTCTGGCCGCTCTCTTTGCATCGCTCTCCGTTACGAACTGGGGGGCAGGCGAAAAACAGCCAATGGGCTATGAGCCTCAAGAAGGATTGAGGCTGCCGGAAAGCGGCATTGGAGACGTCGGGATGGAGATCTTCACATCTTACGTCTTCCCGTTCGAGATTTTAGCTCTGGTTTTGACGGCTGCCCTGGTCGGAGCGGTTTGGGTCGCACGAAAGGAGGCTGCCTGACGGAGGGCGACGAAAGATGACAAGGAGGGAAAATTACCGATGATACCGTTGGAGCTTAACATATTGCTGGCATCCACGATGTTCACCATCGGCTTGTATGGCCTCGTTACCCAAAAGAACGGAGTCAAGCTGATGATGTGCATCGAGCTCTTGCTCAATAGCGCCAACATCAATCTCGTTGCCTTCTCAGCCTACCAGCCGAATGTGAACGGCCAGGTCTTTGCCCTGTTCTCCATTGCGCTGGCAGCGGCTGAGGCAGGCGTTGGATTTGCCATAATGATTGCGCTGTACAGGCTGTACGGAACCATTGACCTGGACAACATCAGAGCCATGAGGTGGTAACGAATGTATGCCGATTATGCATATCTGATAGTAGGGTTGCCAGTATTGGCTTTCTTGTTATGCCTCTTTTTAGGCTGGCATCTGCCGAGGGGCGGAGGTTTCATCACAGTTCTGGCGACCTTTGGCGGACTGATAATCTCACTGGGGATCTTCAATGAGATTTATCCCGATAAGATCGTTCATCAGTCGATGCCATGGTTTGCCAACTTCAATGTGGGCATTCTAATCGATCCTCTGGCGCTTGTGATGCTTCTGATGGTAACCTTCGTGGTTACACTGATTCATATCTATGGCAATGGCTACATGAATGGCGATCCAGGCGCTGCAAGATACTTTGCTGAAGCTGCATTGTTCAGCGCAGCCATGCTAGGCCTGGTTTATTCCGATAACCTCCTTCAGCTCTTCATATTCTGGGAGCTTGTGGGGCTGTGCTCCTATCTCTTGATAGGATTTTGGTATCGGAAGCCTTCTGCTGCTGCTGCTGCCAAGAAAGCCTTCTTGACAACGCGCGTGGGCGACGTTCTATTCCTGGCAGGGATAATTTTGCTCTACAATAACCTTGCCAGCCTGAACATCGCTCTCAAGCCAGGCGAGTTTCTCTTGCAGTTCCCTGTGATCTATGCCCACATCGCAGAGATACCACCGGCCCAACTAACGCTGATCGCCCTTGGACTGTTGGGCGGAGCAGTTGGCAAGTCCGGTCAGTTCCCCTTGCATGTCTGGCTTCCCGATGCCATGGAGGGCCCGACGACAGTCTCGGCCATGATCCATGCTGCAACGATGGTTACAGCCGGCGTCTACCTGGTCGCTCGCATGTTCCCACTCTTCTATGCCGCACCCCATGCTCTGACGGCTGTTGCGGCAGTGGGTGCATTCACAGCGCTTTTCGCTGCCACAATGGGGCTTACAGCATTCGATATCAAGAGAGTGCTGGCATTCTCGACAGTCTCTCAGCTTGGCTTTATGATGGCAGGCCTCGGAGTTGGGGCGGCTGTTGGAGCCATGGCAGTGGGCGTGTCCATCTTCCACCTCATCGGCCACTCATTCTTCAAGGCCCTGCTCTTCCTATGTGCGGGCTCGGTAATTCATGCCGTCAACACCAATGATCTGCGGGAGATGGGCGGCGTTGGGAGGTACATGAAGTGGACCATGTACACCATGCTCATAGGCTCGCTGTCGCTGGCTGGTTTCCCATTCTTCACGGGATTCTTCTCCAAGGACGAGATCATAGTAATAGCCTATGAATACGGCACGATGATCAACTTCCTGCCATACATATTCCTGGTATTGGCGGCAGTCCTGACAGCCATTTACACCTTCAGGATGTGGTTCTCCGTCTTCACAGGCAAGGAGAGATCGGACTATGGTAAGCATGAGTCGCCCTGGATCATGCTTGGGCCGCTCGTAATCCTGGCGGTATTCGCCTTTGGATTTGGCATAGCATCTCAGGATAGCTTCTACAGCTATCTCGACAGCAACTTCGAGCACTATGGAGTGAATTTCCAGGAGCTCGGAATCATCGGTGGCCATGTGCTAGAAGGCGAGCATGGCGCTCCTGAAGCTGCTGGCGGAGAACACGTTGCATCCGAGGCCGAACATGGTGAGAATGAGGCTCATGGGGAGCCCTGGTACATCCAGATACTGCCCATCATAATTGCGCTCGGTGGCATTCTCATAGCCGGGCTGTTCTACTGGGACAAAATCAAGAGGTTCGATCCAAGCCAGGTTACAGGCGACACAGACCCCATCCGCAAGATGCTGCTGAAGGGATACTATCAGCATGAGATCTTGACAGCCTGGTTCGCAGAAGGCGTTGTCTATGGCACTGCCTTGATCTGCAATATGATCGACATCAAACTTGTGGACGGCTGGCTGAACTGGCTGAGCGCCTGGGTCATGGGATTCGCAAAGAACATAAGAAAGGTTCAGACAGGTGTGGTGCAAAACTATGTGACAGCTCTCGTGCTGGGGATAGTGGTACTGGTGGTTGTCATTTCTCTTGCCAAGGAGGTGGGACTGGTATGATCTCGAATGCGATCTCGTTGATGATCGCCGTTCCTCTTATCGGAGCGTTGATCTCCTTCTTTGCGGGATCCAAGGCCAAATTCGTGGCCCTGATTGCCTCGTTTGTACCTCTGGTCCTCTCCCTGCAAATGTACATGGAGTTCGATAAGACCTCGAAGATAATGCAGTTCGTGGAGAGCTATAACTGGGTTCCATCATTAGGAGTAAAATACACCGTGGGCGTCGACGGCATAGGATTTCCGCTAGTGCTTCTGTCAACGATAGTGTCCATACTGGTGATAATATACTCTTGGGGAGAGAGCAAGAAGCCCAACCAGTACTTTGCACTTCTTCTCTTAAATGAAGTGGGAGTCCTTGGAGTCTTCACTGCCCTCGACTTCTTCCTCTTCTACATATTCTGGGAGGTTGTGCTCATCCCCATGTTCTTCCTCATCGGAGCCTGGGGCGGGCCGAGGAAGGACTACGCAGCCATCAAGTTCTTCATCTACACCCATGTGGCAAGCCTGGTGATGCTGCTGGCCATCTTCGCCCTGTATTTCACCTACCAGTTGCCAGACGGGACAAGAACCTTCGATATGCTGACATTGCTCCAGGCAACGGCAGACAAGACTGTGTTCCCCACAGGCCTGCTAAACATCATCTTCGCAGGGCTGCTGCTGGGATTCCTGGTCAAGATGCCTGCCTTCCCATTCCACACATGGCTTCCGGATGCCCACGTCGAGGCTCCGACAGCCGGATCTGTGGTGCTGGCAGCTCTGCTGCTCAAAATGGGTGGCTACGGCATATTCAGGATCATTCTGCCGATGCTGCCGCATGTCGACAAGGCCTTTGTGACGCTCATCGCCATAATTGCGGTGATCTCAATAGTCTACGGAGCCTTCTTGGCGCTGGCTCAAAAGGACATCAAGAAGCTGGTGGCATACTCGTCCGTCAGCCACATGGGCTTCGTAACACTGGGGGCAGTGGCCTTTACCTGGATGTCCATCCAGGGCGCCATGTTCCAGCAGTTTTCCCACGGCATCATAACCTGTGTCCTGTTCATGTCTGCCGGAACCATCCAGCACGTCGTCGGGACCAGGATCATCGCAGACCTCGGAGGCCTGGCCGATCGGATGCCCAAGTTCGCAGTCCTGATGATGGCTGGCTTCATGGCGTCCTTGGGGTTGCCGGGCATGAGCGGATTCGTGGCAGAGTTCATGGTTCTGACAGGATCCTTTGCGACGCTGCCGACCTACACCATGATAGTTGTGTTCTTGAGCGTGGCCACGACCGCAGCCTATCATCTCTGGGCCATGCAGAAGGCGATGTTCGGACCGATACTAAAGAAGTATATGGATGTTCATGACCCACACGCCTACGAGTTATTCTCAATGAGCGTGATCATCTTGCTGAGCTTGCTCTTCGGAATTCAGCCTGGGCTGATGACGGATATCATGGGAACTGCTGCAACGCAGGTCATGCAGCCGGTCGTGACTCTTTCCCAGATGGGGGTGATCTGAAGTGGAATTCGCTCACTATGCGCCCCTCTGGGCAGAGGCGCTTTTAACGCTCCTGGCATTGATAATAGTGCTGCTGGGCTCCCTCATGAAGAACAGTGGCAAGCTCATGGGAGGCTTGAGCGCAGCCGGACTTGTGGCTGCGCTGGGCCTTGTGTCCAGCAATCTGACGATCTCCAAGCCTGCGCTGTTCTTCTTCGACACCATATCGGTCGACGGCCTCTCTCAGTTCTTCAAGGCAGTCTTCCTGGTGGTATCGCTGCTGGTAGTGATTGCTTCCCTGTCGAAGTACACCGGAAAGGGGGCAGACGAGTACTATGCTCTATTGCTCCTTGCAACTGTTGGCATGATGGTGGTTGCCAGTTCCATTGATCTGGTGACCCTCTTCGTGGGATTCGAGCTGGCCAGCCTGTCCACCTATGCCCTGGCGGCATTTGACAAGAGCCGAAAGAACCTGGAAGCTGCCATGAAGTACTTCATCTTCGGGTCAGTCTCCTCCGCCTTGATGCTCTTCGGCTTCTCGCTGCTCTACGGCATGGCAGGATCTACCAGGCTCGCAGATATCGCTGCAGCATCTTTGGCCAATTTCGGGCCTGCAACGCTGGTTGCCCTGATATTCGTGATCGCAGGATTTGGCTTCAAGATGGCTCTGGTGCCATTCCATATGTGGGCGCCCGATACCTACGAGGGAGCACCGGCTGTCGTCTCGGCCTTGCTCGCAGCGGGCTCCAAAAAGATGGGATTTGCTGCAGCCTTCAGGGTTCTGCTATTAGCCCTCATCGCCCTGCGTCTTGAGTGGTATCTGGCGTTTGCCATCCTCGCAGCCCTGACAATGACACTGGGCAACCTGGCCGCGTGCTGGCAGAACAATGTCCGGCGCATACTGGCTTACTCGTCCATCGCTCAGGCTGGATACATTGCTATCGGCTTTGTGGTAGTAGGAGCGGCTTATGGTGCAGCCCCGGTTTTGGCCTTTAGCGGCATTGTCGTCCCGGCAGCACAGCTCGGCATAGCTGGCGCGCTGCTGCTCATCCTGGGACATGCCCTCATGAAGACTGGAGCCTTCATCGGCACCTCTCAGGTAGCATCGATGGTTGCAGCAGGAAGCGATGGCGATCCGGATGACATATCAAATTATGCAGGTCTGGCACGGAGGGCACCCATCACTGCGTTTTGCATGCTGATCTTCATGTTCGCACTGGCTGGCATTCCACCAACTGCGGGATACATAGGCAAGTTCGTGCTCTTCAGCTCGGCCATTTATTCCGGCCTCGTCTGGCTTGCGGTGCTTGCCATCCTCAACAGCGCTCTGTCGCTGGTCTACTACCTGAGGATCATCAGCTACATGTATCTGAAGGAGCCAGCTGGGCCCAAGATGGCAGAGCAAAAAGGATATGTGGTGGCTCTGGTCCTGACGACGATTGCAGTCGTCTGGATAGGCGTCTTCCCGCAAAGTTTCATAGACTGGGCACTGCAGGCAGCAGCAGTTCTGCTGCCTCAGTAACATATTTTTTTACTCTTAACATCATATCAAGCTTTGGCTTCGACAGCTGAAGTGTGGAGTCCCGAAATTATTTCGCCTATGATCTAGGAATAGATATAATACCCCTCTCCTAAACATCATTTTTATAGTGGCTTGATTTGAGCTTATTTTGTGTTTATCAGCATAAATAGCCGAAAATTCTTGATTAAACTATTTGGATTCACTGTATTCAAAATATGCACATCTATCGAAAGAATTAAGTAATTTGGATGCATAATACCAGTTTGGTCAAACAAAGGAGAGTCCAAATTATGTTATCTCCCTTAATTCCTGATATTAAGCATCCAAAGTGGAATGTCGTCGTTAAATTACTTGAACTTATCGCTTTACCAAGGGCCCATAAAATTGCAGGCAGACTTAAAATATCTGATGTAAATAATTTCTTAACATCGATAAAAGTATTAATTCTGGCGGATCTTTCAGAAGAGCTTTTCAGGTCACTGTCGCAATCTTGAGCCTGTATGCATGCATGGCTGCATGCGCAGCCGAGGAAGGAGTGAATGGAATGATTCTTTTTTGGGGCTTGCCTTTTGCGGCTAGCCCCTTCAGCATTTTTGGGCACGAAAAACACCTATGACTGTAGATCACCCATGTGAATGAGATGCCTCAAGAAAGCTCCTGGCAAAAGGGGCGATGTCAAAGACTGCGAATGGAATCGCATCGTTCCTGCGCTGTGGTTTGACTCTCGTTAGGGATTTGAATGCAGGCCTTAAAAGTTGAATTGAGCAATGCGCCTGAAAGAAAAACTCTGGGGTGTTGTGCCCGATGAGATGCTGTGCAAAATCCCAGAGCACTTCCAGCTAATCGGAGATGTGGCAGTCCTCTCTCTGCCTGTCGAATTGCATGAGTACAGTACGGCGATAGCGGAGGCTGTGCTTTCTGGAGCAAAGAACATTCGCATGGTCTTGAATAAAACTTCCAAACTCGAAGGCGATATGCGCTTGGCAAGTTTCGAAGTGCTGGCCGGCTCTGGTAATTCAGTTACGCTGCACAGGGAGTTTGGATTTATCTTTCGGCTCGACGTAACCAGGGTCTTCTTCAACAGTCGCCTTGGCTACGAGAGGATGAGAGTGGCAAGACAAGTGCAATCAGGCGAGCGGGTTTTGGTGCCTTTTGCGGGAGTGGGGCCATTTGTCGTGCCCATGGCAGCACGTGGTGCCACTGTACTCGCTGTCGAGAAAAATCGCGATGCATGCATGTGGCTGGCCGAGAATGCCCTGCTGAATCGGGTTGACGGGAGGACGGAGATCATCAATGCTGATGTCTTTCAGATTTTGCAGATCCTGAAAATGGATTTTGACAGAGCCGTCGTTCCGACTCCTTACGGGATGGACAGTATTTTGGAGGCTGTATCTTCAAGGGTGAAGAAGGGCGGAATGGTGCACTTCTACACCTTCAAAAAACGCCAGCAGATTGAGGGGCTTGTTCAAAGCTACAGCGATATGGGCTTTGAGGTTGAAGCCTTCCGAAGATGCGGAAATGTTGCCCCATGCGTGAGCCGATGGGCCTTCGATCTGAGGAAAAAACGCCCATGACCCAAGGTCACCCATGTGGATGAAAATGGATCTTTGCGATATAACCATTTTCATGCCAACTGCCCCTCTGAAGTCACTGAAGTCCAGGATTAGCAGTCTTTTTGTGGTATATAGACTACATACCACATTGGCCTATAAGAGAAATACGAATTGATGTATATTTTATTTTGATCAGCTTTACATATCATCTATTCATACGTCTCGCCGGTGAATTTCGTTGAGGAGACTAATGGTCGCATTATCGATGGCCTTGATCATAGGGGCAGTCGGTGCCTCTGTCGTCATGGCTAAAGAGACGGTTAGCGTCTCAGGATCGACAACAGTTCTGCCATTGGCAGAAGCCGGTGCAGAGTCATTTAATGGCGCGCAGTCTGATTATCAGGTTCTTGTGACCGGTGGCGGCACTGGCGTTGGCATCAAGAATATTGCTGAAGGCACCTCTAATATCGCCATGGCTTCCCGAGAGGTAACATCCGACGAGAAGAGTAAGTTCGGTGACAAATTCCGGGAGAATATGGTTGCCTATGACGGAATAGTCATAGCTGTTAGCAAGCAGATCTACGATGCAGGCATAACATCTCTCACCAAGGAGCAGGTCAAGAGGATCTATTCTGGTGAGATCACCAACTGGAAGGAACTGGGAGGCCCGGACAAAGAGATGCTGGTAGTTGCCAGGGAGCAGGGCTCTGGAACGAGGGACACATTCATGGAGGAGATCATGGGCAGCAAGACTGCCGAGACTCCTGGCGCAAATACAGTGACCAGCAGCAATGCGGAGGTCAGGACTGCTTTGATCGGCAGCGAAGTGGCCATAGGGTACCTTGGATTCAGCTATGTCCAGGACGGCTCAGTGGGCGCGATCGCCCTTGACGGCGTCAAGCCAACCGTCGAGACCATCAAGGACGGCAGCTATGAGCTCAGTCGCAAGCTATACTTCTACACATTTGGCGATGCCAGTCCTGGAGCAGAGGCATTCATAAAATTCATGACCGGACCCGAGGGGCAGAAGATCGCCGAGGAGAATGGCTTCATACCTCTTTGATGTGTCTCTCAACAGATTTTTGTGCAGGGTGCAGGACCCTCCCACTTTTTTCTAGCTAATTTGTGAGTTCAACATCAATCGACCAGTGTCCTTTCGGTCCCGAGCTGCTTCTCGGGCCAGGCGTCGTTCTTGAGCGCCACATCCCTGGGAAGGACCATCCTCGCCTCGCCGATATTCCTGACGGCACACACGTCCCTGTAGATATCATTCAGGACCGCCTCTGTGATTACGTTGTGAGGTGAGCCCTCCTTGAGAATGCAGTTGTCCTTCATCACCACAACCTTATCGCAAAACCAGCTGACATGGTTGGGGTCATGGCTGCATGCGAGGATCGTCACGCCCCGTTTTGCAACCATCTGCATTATCCTCCAGATGCGGATCTGGTTGCTGAAGTCGAGCGCTGAGGTCGGCTCGTCCAGAAACATGAGGGGTGTCTCCTGGGCGATGGCCCGGGCCATGAGCACCATCTGGCGCTGCCCGCCGGAGAGCTGATTGTAGGGACGGTCGGCAATCTCTGTTAGCCCCAGCAGATCGAGGGCGTCTGATGCTTTCTCTTTGTCAGCCTTGCTGATTTTGAAAATGCCCTTTAAGCGGGGAGTTCTGCCCATCAGCACCACCTCCCGTGTCAGATAGGGAAAGGGGGGCTTATGCTCTTGAGGCACATAGGCCACGATCTTGGCCATGCTCTCCACCCCAAGATCCTTTATATCCTTTCCGTCCATCGTCACTGTGCCTTTGTGGAACTTCAGGAAATTCAGGCAGCATTTGAAAAGAGTTGTCTTTCCACAGCCGTTGGGGCCGAACAGCCCGCACAGCTCCCCTTCCTCCACCTCGAATGAGACGCCACCCAGGATCGGCGTCCTGCCATAATTGAAATGAAGATCCCTGACTGCCAGCATTGGGGTCATCCTAGTATCGCGCTCCCTCGGGTTCTGAGAAGATAGAACAGGTATGGTGCTCCCAGAATGGATGTGATGATTCCCACAGGTATCTCTGCGCTGGTGAGAGTGCGGGCCAATGTGTCGCAGACCAGCAGATAGGAGCCTCCGAGCATGGCTGCTGCCGGAATCACATAGCGGTGATCTGGGCCCAGAATCATGCGCGTGGCATGGGGCATCATCAAGCCCACCCAGGCGATTATTCCCACGGTGGAGACCGCCAGCGAGGTGATGAGCGTGGCCAGGACTATCAAGACAAGTTTGTACTTCTCCGGATTGACTCCCAGGGCTCTGGCCTCCTCATCTCCCATGGAGAGGATGTTGAGCTTCCAGCCCAAGGCCCACATGATCAGGAAGCTGGGGGCGATTATCGGCACCAACAGGTAGACATCGTTCCAGGTGGCGTAGTAAAAGCCGCCCATCAGCCAGAAGACGATCTCCCGCAAAGCGGCATCTGAAGCAGTGTATTTGAGGATGGAGACCATGGCCTCGAAGATGGAGCCTATGACAACTCCTGACAGGATGAGGGTGACGATTGGCGTCTCATTCCTGACATGAGCCAGGAAATAGGCCATGGCGACTGCCAGTGATCCAAAGAGGAAGGCAGAGAACTGAATGGATAAAAAGAGATCCACGAAGACAATGCCCAGAGCGGCTCCGAAGGCCGCACCCGAAGATACGCCCAGGATGAATGGCTCGACCAGCGGATTTCGAAAGCATCCCTGAAAGACTGCCCCTGCCGTGGCCAGAGCCGTTCCCACTAGCACAGCCAAGAGCACGCGAGGGATTCGGAGCTCCCAGACGATGGTGTTGTGCAGCCTTGTGATACCAGAGAGGTCCCCAAATGGGGAGACATGGGCCATCACAATCCCGTAGACGTCGAAGACAGAGATGTTGTAGGCCCCGAAGGTTATGGCCACGCCCACAGTGATGGCCAGCAATGCAAGCAGAGCCAGGAGGATCAGGATTTTGTGAATCTCTGAAAATCCAAATTCCTGGTCGAAGCCCAGCCGCTCCCAGAGATCTGTTTTTCCAGTCAGCTCTGTCATTGATAGCTCACCGCCGAATTTTTTTGTATTTTGCCATGATCATACAGCAGTGAATTAACAATCGATATTACCATTAAATTCATTCATGGCAAAAGTTACTCATAACTGGTAAATAGTTATCGCCAGATGGAAGTTGACAGTAATCCTCTCCTCGTTGTTTGTTATGGGTGAACTTGGACCAGCTGCTGTCTTGAGTCATTCTGGTTTGGGCCTGAGGTCGGGTGTTCAATGCTCGGGTAATGTTTTCGTGCCCTGCCCCTGGGCCTCTCAATTGCCTGAGCGTACCACCATTTTTATAAGTGCGACGGAGAATAACCTCTTCGACGATAGATGAAAGCTCATTTGATCGCAATCATCCTCTGTATGGCATGCATCCAGGCCGTCCAATGCTACCAGAATGTCGGTGGGGAATTTGGGATATCCTGGCTGGAGCAGCATGCAACAAAGCCCGTCTCAGTCGTCGAGGCTCAGAACAACCTTTGGAACTGGGGTAGTACCCCAAAAGGCTATACGATCTATAATAACACTCTGTATCCACCTGGTTATGGGCCTAAATGGTTCTATCCAGCAATCTTGACCAGTGCCGCACCAGTTGTTGTTAACAGCACTGAGGCAAACGACTATCTATCCCAAAGCCTGTTGCCAGATGCCCCGTACACAGATCCTTGGCTGCTGGCCCAAATGCTGGGACGGCCAGTCTCATACGTCAATGTACCTAGCGGTTCTCTATTCTAAATGTTCCATATTTTTATCTATTTTCACATTTACAGACTTTCTCTATGCCCATAGTGCATGTTAAGGGATGGGTTGAGCTGGACTCAAATCGCCTCACTTCGAGCCAGGTTGAGGCTGTGCTATCGGACGATCTGAGCGGAGCATCGAGGTTTGGCGGCGAATTTCTCATCGAATGGAATGGCTGCAAGGCGCGCGACCACTTCGGGATCATGGCTGGAGACTGCCCTCCGGGCACTGTGCTCTGCAATGGCAAGGAGGTGGAGAAGGTCGACCCTGCCTATCCCCTCATGGATTTGGGAGAGGCCATTGAGATTGCCGTTGGGCTGAGAAGCGATGAAGGCGTAGTTGCGCTCTCAGGAGGGGTGGATTCTGCGCTTGTGGCAAAGCTTGCTGGAAGGGAGTGCGTTGTAGTGGGTGCATCAGGTTCGCACGACATCTCGCGTGCAAAGCAGGTAGCCAGAGAGCTCTGCCTGCCTCTTGATCAGATACTGATCGATTCAGAGGCGATCGAAGATGCCATGAGAAGCGTCTTGAAGGTCATTCCGAAGATCGATCCTGTAAATGTTTCGATCGCAACAACCCTTTATTTCGTGGCCGAATGGGCAGAGGAGCATGGCCATCGGCGCATCCTGGCCGGTCAGGGAGCAGATGAGTTGTTCGGGGGTTATATGCGATACTTGCAGACGGAAAACCTTGCAGAGGACCTGGAGAGGGATTTTCAGGGACTTGCCCTGCAGCTTGCCAGAGACCAGGCGGTGGCGGCACTTCACGGTGCTTACTTCTCATTGCCTTACATGGATGTGAGGGTTGTGCGTGCGGCCCGATCCATTCCGCCTGAGATGAAGGTGCATGGTAATATACGCAAGCGTCCTCTGCGAGATGTCGCAGAGAAGTATTTGCCCGCATCTGTAGCCCTCTATGAGAAGAAGGCCATGCAATATGGCAGCGGCGTGATGAAGGAGATACAGAGGTTGGCAAAGAGGAGTGGCTACAGGAGATCGGTTCAGTGCTACGTGGAGAAGATCGCGCAAGAGGAAGGAAGAAATGCGAGGGAGCCTGAGCCCCACTGAGGCGATGGCTCGATCATTGATCCTACAATCCGCACTTTCAGCCCACATCACATAATAATTTTCGGTAGTGTGGCCAGAATTGCTGTAATTTGCACTAGCCCTGTATCCCATCCCCCGTGAATGGTCTGGAGTTTTCGCTCTCTTATGCCATTGCGGTGTGCTTTTCTTCTGCCGCTGCTTTCGTAGGGCAGGGCTTGGATCTGCTGGGTTGCCTCATGCTGCATTACCTCATTCAGTAGCGATTCGGTCAGGCTCCGCATTCCTTCTTTCTTACCGGAAAGATAATCTTCTGCAAATTCGGATATATTCATGGCTCTGTGTACCTCCTACAAGTTTCGAAGAACTTGGGGATACATGGCTAATTATTATATCCTGTAATGAAATACTTGATGTCCGGATCACGATGGCAAGACTCGTAACGTCAAAGAATACTACTACTATTTTACATCAAAACTGACACACTACCGATTATGGTGTTGCGGAAGTGACTGTCGAGATAGGAAGAAAGAGCCATCGGGAGATTGCAAACCTATTCGCTGATGATCGTCATTAGAATTCTTGGAAATGAGTGCGAAAAATATTATGGCATGGAGGAATAACTCCGGGATGTCAGATGTAGGAACCCATTGTTGCATGCTAGCGTTTTTTAGTAGTCCACGTATTCGACCAGGGATGTTGAGCAGTCTCAAGTACCTTTGTTATGTCACATTTAGCTATCGAAATCGTATCAAAACACATATATATCAATGTCGCACACACATAAGTCCAGGATAGATCAATTTGGACTGATGCTTGCCTTATTTGATCTATTCTTTCCCCTAATTATAGCATGTCTTCATTGGCTGTAGCATTTTTGTAATTATTCTGCTAACCGGTCAATCCTCAATATTTCATCTGAGACTTCATGAATCCGAAGTTCCGCACTTCTATTTCAGAATCAAGATCAGACACAGAGCTAAAGTTGCGGTTGTTGCTCTGGCAAGAAAGGTCGTCTGCATACACCATCACCTGATTGTTAATCGGGAAGATGTTCGAGGATGAGGCAACGAACAAGTCCAAGCGAACCAAGCCTGACAGATCTCCCTCATCTCCTGGGCAGATCATCTCTGATGCTATTCAGATTCTCGTCAGAGCGGGGCATGTGGTCCAAAAAAAGATCCGAACAGGAAGGAGGATAGGCTGCCACATCCTCCTTTATCGGATTGCTTTCATGGTAAGAAGTACACTCCGAAGTATATCGAAAATGTATTGAGGGCTGGCGGCATTATGCGATCGATCAGGCCTCGACCATCTCTTTTAGGTGTGGCTATCTGATCACTGTGTTAAGCCCACGCGCCACTTGAGCATTCTCTCCTCCACTATGTAGCGGAATGACCTGTCGATGAGCAGGCCCAGCAGCCCCAGGACGATCATGTACAGTAGGACATAATCCATCTTGTGCAGGTAGTAGTATGACCAGATCTTATAGCCCAAACCGCTCGTGCTCACCCCAAACATCTCTGCAGCAACAAGGCACATCCAGGCGATTCCCATGGCTATCCGCACTCCCCCTGCGATCGAGGGCAGGGCGTTCGGGAAAGCGATATACCTGATCAAATCGGCGTCTTTTGTTGCGCCCAGCACCTTTGCTGATTCCACGTAGACCTTTGGAAGGTTTCGAAAGCCCACATAGGTGTTGATGAGTATTGGAAAGACCGACCCGACGAAGACGATGAAGCCTGCTGCCTCATTTGTCAGGCCAAACCAAACTATAGCAAAAGGTATCCATGCCAGAGGAGGTATGGGCCGAACGATCTCGACTATGGGGTCCGTGATCTGGTCGAATGCCTTGAACCACCCCATGGACATTCCTACAGGCAGAGCCACGATCAATCCTGCCGTCATGCCAAGAACAAAATGAATCAAGCTGGTGGGAAGATCTTCGACCAAGATCATCTGCCAGCTCAATAGCAAGGCATTCGAGACCTGTAGAAAGCTTGGCAGGATGAGGGTGTCGTTCACAGCAATGGCTACCATCTGCCACACGACGATAAATCCCAAAAGCGAAAGGATTGTAGCCCCTTGATCGCGAACCGCTCTCGCCTTCAAAATCCTGCCAGTCATATTCCTGCCAGCTCTCATTAATCTCAACTGGATCTGACCTTGTCATAGAAGCTTGTGTCGAAGAGATCCTCCTCGTTCAGCTCCCTCTGGGTGTAGTTCATCTCGTAGTCGACCTTCGCGTACTCCACAGTTGAAGGAATCTGCAGGTGAGGATCGCTGATCCATTTGCCGTCCCAGGTCTTTATGGAGTGCTCCACCATATTCAAATCCTGATGAGTCCTGTTGGAGTAGATTTTCGCTGCCTCTTCTGGGTGAGCATTGACGTAGTTGGTCGCATTTATGTGAGTTTTGATTATCTGCTCGACCAGCTCGGGATACTCCTTAATCAACTTGCCACTCACGACAAGGCTGCAACAGGCATGGTTGGGCCACATCTCTCCTGAATGGACGACGGACTTGCCCTTTGCATCAAGCTCTACTATGGTGGGAGATGGATGCGGTAAAAAGGCGCCATCGATCTTTCCGGCCTCTAGGGCTGTCACTGCATCTCCAGGGCCCATGGGAAGGATCTTCACCTTGGATATATCGACCCCATTATCATTGAGCCATTTCTTCATGACTGTGTCCTGGATTGAGCCTGGTGGGAAGGTCCCAATGCTCAGGCCAATCAGAGATTGGGGTCCGCTGTATGATACATCGTTCTTGAAGACGAGATCAGAGCCATTGATGTTCACGCCTGCCACTATCTTGGCATCCAATCCTTGGGATATGGCAGATATGGGCGGAGCTGTTCCTACATATGCAACGTCCAGGTCGCCAGCAAGCATGGCCTGCATCTCAGGAGGTCCCGAGGGAAACTCGAACTCTTTTATATCAGTGACGCCAAAAGGCTTCAGGTCCTCGGCCCACCAGCCCTTCTCAGCAGCTACCATCTCTGCTATCTGGTGAGTGCTGGGCTGATACCCAATCTTAAGAGTTGCGATCTTCTCAGTGGGCTTCTTCTCCGGGGACGAGATGCATCCAAGAGCTATCAGTACAACCGCCGCTATTGTAAAAAAAACCAACTTCTTCATAGTGGTCACCAGGGTAGTTTTGCCCTAAAAGATCGTGTGCCATATAAAGCACTTTCCCGTCGAGGACGTAATCAATCCTTAATGGGTTAATTCCAAAGATGATTTATACAATAGTGATAGTAGAAGAGGAGAGGTTTCGTCTCAAATGCTCCTCAGGAGAATATAATGCCGCGTTCATTCTCAGAGATTCAGAGAAGGATTAAGCAGGGCAATGCGGTCGTCTTGACCTCCCAGGAGGTCTGCGATCTGGTGGCATTGGGAGGTGCATCCAGGCTCAAGGATGTGGATGTCGTCACAACTGCCACTCGGGCGGTGATGAGCGGCACATACGCTGTTTTATCCTTCCGTGTGGCAGAGCCAGGGGCGTTCTCGAGGGCCGAGAGGGTTTGGATAAACGGTGTCGCCGCACAGGTAGGGCCATGCCCAAATGAGAATTTGGGTGTGGTGGACCTGATAGTCTTCGGAACAGCACGCAGCCGTGACCGGCGAGACTGGGGTGGAGGCCATCTCTTCCGCGACCTGGTGGAAAGAAAGGTCGCACTTGTAGAGGTTGAGACCGATGATAAAAAGACCTTTCAGGCTGAGGTGGGGCTGGACGAGATGCCTTTTGCGCGCCTCAATGGATCGCGCCATGCCTTCATGAATTACTCTGCCTTTATAAATCCTGGTGAAAAACCCTTATCCACGATCTTTCATGCCCGCCCATTTGAGCCGCACTGTCGTGGTGCGACCTTCTCAGGCTGCGGCCAGATAAATCCCATCAAGAACGATCCGCTCTTGGAGACGATCGGCGTCGGAACGCGCATTCTTCTCAATGGCGCTGAAGGTTTCGTGCTCGGCACGGGCACTCGCTCCTCTCCTCAAAAGCCGAACCTCTCTGGCTTTGCAGACATGCATCACATGAAGCCGGAGTACATGGGCGGCTTCGCGACGTCCGCTGGGCCTGAGTGCATCTGCTCCTGGGCAGTGCCAATACCTGTGACGAGCAAGGCCATTCTTCAGGAGATCGCCCGGCTTGATAGGGAGATCGCGCTGCCTGTCATGGATGTGAACACTCGCGAGGCCCTTGGCCAGGCCAGCTACGCAGACGTCTGGGAGGGCGTTGACCTGGATGTGGAGTTCGACCCTGATAAATGCAGAGGTTGTGCCAGCTGCCAAGCTCAGATATCGTGCCCAACGAGGGCGATCCACTTCGATGGCCAGGCAGCGAAACGCGATGAGATGCTGTGCTTTCACTGCGGACTGTGCTCAGTAGACTGCCCTTCTGGGGCATTTGAGTGCAACCTTGGATCCATCCGGCTGAAGAGAGCCGAGGGCACAGAAATTGCCATACCAGTAGTGCTTCGCCAGTCGGATAAGCTCAGGGCGCTTATGCTGGCCGAGGATCTGAAAGATAGGATACTCGATGGCTCCTTTATGATCTCTCAGCCTGTTGAGCGGATTTCATGAACCGCTCGATTATTTTTTCAGGAGACAGGGGGATTATGGGAACATCAGCATTGCCAATTTCCACTTTGGCAACCACTATCCCATCGCCTGCAAGGGCCGAACGCAGGCCCTCGGCATTTGCCACAGTTCTAACGCTCTCCGCTCCAGCACCCCTGGCAATAGCTTCAAGATCTGTTCCAAAATGGGTGCACGTGGGCTGAGAGCCTGTGGAGCCAAAGCAGCAGTTGTCCAAGATCACCAGTAAATAATTCCTGGGCGCATTATGGGCAATGGTTGCAAGAGTTCCCAGGTTCATGAGCACAGCGCCGTCGCCGTCCAGCACGATCACTCTGCGTTTTGGAAGGACGAGTGCCAGGCCAAGCCCAATTGAGGATGCAAGGCCCATCGAGCCGAGCATGTAGAAGTTCTCGCTGCGATCCATTAGAGCGTAAAGCTCACGGCTAGGAAAGCCGATGTTGCACACAACAAGAGCCTCTTGAGCCTCTGCTGCCTCAGCTGCAAGGGCGATGGCCTCGATTCGCTTCATTTTGCCCTCCAGAACTGCAGATCCAATAGCACAGCCACAGGACTGCGCCTCTCTTCTGCCAGGCTCCAGGCTTGGGCCACAACATCCTCGGCCTGGTCTGGCGACGGGGAGAGCCTCGGGATCTGCATTGCATCCAGCAGCTTTGGCGTGAGCTTTCCCATTGGTACCTGGCCGATGATCTGCTCGCCCTCGCAGCCTCTATGACTTATGATCATGAGGAGGGGAACTTTGAAGAGCAAGTCCAGGGAGGCCAGAGCATTGATGCTGTTGCCAAGCCCGGAGTTTTGCATGAGCAGCGCGGGCTTTCGTCCTCCCATCCAGGCTCCACAGCAAATGCCCACCCCCTCCTCCTCGCGCGTGACAGGCAGGTGCATGATCTCTGGGTCTTCGCCTACCAGGCGCAGCAGTTGCTGCAAATTGACACAGGGCACTGAGGCTGCGAAGTTTATGCCTGCCCGCTTCACTCCTCGATAGACGGCGAGGCTGGGATTCATCTGTTGTTTGTTACGATCCAATGCTCAAAAATCCTTTCCTTGAGAATTTTGAAAAGTGCTGAATTGATCGCTAATTCATTGCCTTCTTTCTCAGCAATCGGCTGTAGGCAATTGCAAATCTGTGGGCCTCGTCCCTGATCTCTTGAATGAAGAGCGAGGCTTTCTCATCCTTTTTCAGTGGAAGCGGCTGAGAGCTGCCTGGCACATAGATCTCCTCTTCATCCTTTGCTATGGATATGACAGGTATTCTAAGTCTTAGTTCTCGTAGCTGCACTTGTGCAGAGGAGAGTTGACCTCGTCCGCCGTCGACGATGATGAGGTCAGGAAGCTCCTGGCCTTCATCTTTGAGGCGAGCGTAACGCCTGCGTACGACCTCGGCTATTGATGCATAGTCGTCGATGCCTTCCACACTTCTGATCTTGAAGCGCCTGTAGTTGCTCTTATCCGGTCGACCACCCCGGAACTGCACCATCGACCCGACAGTTGAGGTGCCTGCCAGGTGTGAAATATCGAAGCACTCGATGACCTCCGGGCGCTTGGGCAGGCTGAGCGCATCCTGCAGTGCGTCGAGCTTCATTCTGTCGCAAAAGAAGCATATCTCAATGTTCTTCTTGGCCAGATCCAAGAGCTCCTTTTTCTCCCCCTGTTTTGGAACGGTTACCCTGACCTTCCTTCCCGAGACATGAGATAGAAACTCCACCAGGGCACCGTCCAGCTTCTCGCCTGTTATCAGCTCTTCGGGGGGCTCATTCTCTGAGTAATATTGGACAAGAAATTCCTCGAGGAAGTCATCGTTATGGGCAAAGACGAACTCCTCTTTTCCTTCAAGAGTGCCCTTGTAGACCTTGAAAAGCATTAGAAAGACATTTCCTCCTTCTACATGGTAGCTGAGCACATCCTGGTCGATCTTCCGCTGGCGCTCTACGCTCTGCCGCTCACATAGCCGCTTCAGGGCAGAGATCTCGTCTCGCAGTTCCAGCGCCCTCTCAAACTCCTGCCTGGAAGCAAGGTCCCTCATCTCCGATTGCATGGACTCCATCAGCTCGTCTATGTCGCCCTTCAATGCGCTCTTCGCTCGCTGCACCCTTTCATTATAATCTGCCTCTGTGATCCTTCCGATGCAGGGCCCAGTGCAGTGTCCCAGATGATAGCGCAGGCATGCTCTCTTTGGGAGTTTCCTGCAGGTGCGCAGCCCGAAGGTCTTTCGGACGATTTGGAAGATGTAAGTCCTCTCCCTGGCCCGGGTGAATGGGCCGAAGAATGCGCCCGGCCCGGCAGCCCTCCGGGAGATCCTGATCCTTGGGAACTTCTCCTCGGTGATCTGGATGCATGCGTATCTCGATGAGTCCTTGAGCTTGATGTTGTACCGAGGCTGGTGCTTCTTGATGAGTGTGTTCTCCAGCAAAAGAGCCTCCACCTCGGTGTTGGTGACGATGAAGTCCAGGCTTTTCGTAGCTACAACCAGGGCCTCTGTCCTGGGACCATGGCCCTGTTTCTGGAAATAATTGCTGACACGCTTCTTCAGATCTCGGGCTTTGCCTACATAGAGGATGGCACCTTCAGAATCCAAGAAGAGGTAGCATCCGGGAAGATGAGGAAGAGATTCAAGGGAGATCATACGCCAAAACTACTCTAGAGCTTAAGTATTTTCAAATGGCGGGCACGCCGGCGGTTGCCAGCAAGCCTCGCGCGCCAGTTAATCCCGATGCGTCCTCCTCCCCCAAAAACCTGCAAGCGACAGTTACCCGCAGTGGGTTTGCTCCCTTCCGGGCCTGAACCGATGCCTGCAATTGTGGTACACAGACCTTCCTTCAGGAAGGCCCGCGGACCGGTGCCATCCCTACAGGACGGAGAATCATTGTCTGCAACTGGCCTGAGCACGCAAAGCTCAAAGTCTCCCGTCAGCTTCGCCCCCCGCTTATCGACGATTTCGGGTCACAGGTGACGCCGAACCACCCGGACTGCCCGCCACTTTTAACATTGAGTTGAGTAGCTATAAAGCTAACGCAAAAAGGGGACGAGCATTATGGCAGAAGACTTAGCTGGTAGTATGGGCTTCATCATGGGAAACAAACAGCGCGAGCGGATTGTTCAGATACTGGGCTCAAAGGGCAAGATGACTGCAGAAAAGGTCGCAAAGGTGGAGCACATTCCAGGGCCTGCTGTGAAGAAGATTCTCGCGGAGCTGGCAGAGAGGTCGATCGCAATTGAGAATGACGGCGTGTGGTCCCTCACAGATGAGGGCAGGGATATCGAGAAGGAGATGAAAAAAAGGGCATAAATCCCTGAAAATTATTTTCGAGTTTGAGCTCAGATCATCGGGGCAGGGATCTACCCGTTGCATCCCATGAGATGCTGCAGCTTCTCCAGGCAGCTCCAGGTCAGGATTAGCTGAGACACGCCGATGGCATTCACGTATTCTTCCTTTCGGTCGCTTATCACTGCATAAGTTCCCAGAGTGTCTCCCAGTTTTTTCTCCAGCTCTGCGATCATCGACTGATGGATCTCGCCATCGATGGTCATGATTCCAACCTTTTTGCCATAGTAATCGTCGCGCTGAAACTCTATGGAGAACTCATGCTCACTGGTTCGCAAAATCTTGCTCAAATCGATAGCCAGATCCACCTCAGGAACTGGATGTTCAAGCATCTGCTGGATCAATCTAACCGAGTATAGCTCGGGCTTTTTCCCATTATCCAGTAGAGATGGATGGAACCTGGAGTCCTGAACCTTGACCACGATCTCAGCATAGATCTTCTGAACATCGATGTAGAGCTTATAATCCGGCTCGCGCTGCAAAATCTCAGCCTTTACCTGCTCCGGATTGTAACCTCGCTCGCCAACATCCCTGCGCACCTTCCAGAGCCGCTTCACTGAGCGGGAGGGATCTACGAAGATTTTGAAGTCGATGAGACTGCGCAGCCGCTCAGTGTAAAGCGGATGCAACCCCTCCACGATGATCACTGGCGCCGGACCGAAGGGCACAGCCCCACAGATCTCGCCCTTGCTGTGATCGTAGACGGGTTTGTCGATGCCTTCACCGCGGCGCAATCTCTCCAGATGGTCTGCTAAAAGATCGAGATGATTGGCTGCAGGGTGAAGAGGCGTGATGCCACGCTCTTTGCGCTGGTTTCTATCTAGGCTGTGGTAGTCGTCCATAGAGAAGGATGCCACCATATCCTCGCCAAGTATCCTCTTTATGCCACGAGAGATGGTGGTCTTGCCAGATCCACTATCGCCCGCAATCCCGAAGACGAAGACTCTGCGAGATTTGATGATCCTATCCATGAGTGATTTCATAAGCTTGCGAAGCCTTGAAGAAATTTAGCTGTTTGCCCAAGGTGACCATTCCAAGGTGACTATTTATTCTGCTTTTCTCTGACCAGGCTCTCAAATTCACGGGTCTGATCTATCGTCTCTAGCTCTCTTCTCTCTATGATGGCAGTCTCCTCTATGCACTCCAGCTTTGTTACGCCGTCCACTATCACCGCCGACTTCGTTTTGGCTACCGCGGAAAGGCTGCTCATGAGCTTGGCCTTTTTGAGCATGCTCTGAGAAAACTTGGAGACGCCCGTCAGCACGACAAGGTCATCGTCCCTGGTTATGGCATTGAAGGGTGCCTGCGCCGTGGGAACTACCTCAAAGCCGATCTCCAGGAGCAGCCTCAATATCTTGTCAGTGACCTCTCCTTGCACGTCATCTATGTTTGCTGTGTGGAAGGGGTCCACAGGCTGGATCAGCTCCTGCATAAAGATCTCCTCAAGCTTCAAAGCCACATCCACCGAGGTATCCATGCTCTCAGTCTCATACTTGCTTATGGTTCTGCGGGACACGCCCAATTCCGACGCCAGCGCGCCCAGTGATATGCCGCGTTCGAGCCTTATCTGCCGCATCTTTGTCCCGTCGATGTGCACATAAAGCCCTCCGTGGGCTGCATAGGCCAGGGGCAGCGCCTCCTCCAGGAGACAGTCCGCCAGGGTGAAAAGGCTGAGCGTTGGAATGCCGTAGCGGAAGTAGACCGCACCCCTTTCCAGGTACTGATCACGGGTCTTCTCGCCCACTAGAAGCGGGCTGGCAAAAAGGTGCTTGGCCAGGCGGCGGACCTCCATGGCAGTCTGCTCGTTAAGGCCGTCGATGTTGGAGAGGATCTTCAGCAGTAGGAATAGATCTCCTTTTCTGGCAGCGAGATCGAAGCTCCTGGGACGGAAGTAGCAGCGATCCGAGGTGGAGAACCCGGCCTGCTCAAGAACCTCTTCCACGCGCCTGGCGAGAAGTTCCTTATCCATCATTATATATCATCGTTTGACCGCTATATAAGGTTGACCATGTTCATTGGAATAGATGATACCGATTCGGAGAGGGGCCTGTGCACAACTTACCTGGCCGCTGTGCTCATGGAGAGGCTCAGGCCTTATGGCAAGATCAGTGGCTTGCCCAGGCTTATCCGGCTTAACCCTTGCGCGCGCTTCAAGACACGCGGCAATGCAGCGCTGGCATTTGCTCTTGAGAGCGATCGCCCCCAGAAGGTAAAGGAGATAGCTCTGAAGGCGGTTTTGGAGCTGTCTGACTTCTCAGGTGTGAACACCAATCCAGGACTTGTGATAGCCGATGATGTGACGCCACGAATGACTGCCTTTTATCGTCGCGCAGTCACACAAATTCTGCAGATCGATGATGCTAGGGCGCTTCTGGATGATGAGGGGATCTGGTACAGAGGATTCAAGAAGGGCAGGGGTCTGATCGGTGCACTGGCTGCCATTGGAGCCGATCTCACTGACTTCACCTATGAGCTGATCGCGTATAGACAGCGCCAGCGTTGGGGCACGCCCAGAAGCATCGAAGCAGAAACTGTTTGGAGAGCCGATGCCCTTACATACCCTGGCACATGGGATACAGTAGATCATTTTAATAAGAGGATTGTCTTCGCACCCCACTCCGGAGATCCAGTGCTTTTCGGCATAAGGGGGTCTGATCCGGAGGCGATCGAAGAGGCGTTTCAAACCATAAAGTCAGAGCCATGGGAGAGAAGAGTGCTCTACAAGACCAACCAGGGCACTGATGCTCATATATTGGAAGGCGAGATTCATGAAGTCTGTGACAGCCAGAGCTACAGGCTGCGCGGCTTTGTGGATCGATCGCCTGAGGCAATCGAGGGCGGACATATCTTCTTCACATTGCAGAATGGAAAAGGGCAGATAAAATGCGCAGCCTTCGAGCCCACCAAGAACTTCCGGTCGATTGTAAAGCAGCTTATGCCAGGCGACGAGCTGGAGGTCTGGGGAGCTGTGCGGGATAAAACCCTCAACCTGGAGAAGATGAATATACTCCGCTTGGCCGAGCAGGGAGTGCTGGTCGCTCCAACATGTCCGCAATGCAAAAGGCGTATGGAATCTGCTGGAAAGGGGCAGGGCTATCGCTGCAGGAGGTGCAAGACCACAGCTTTGGGCCGTGAACGCAGGCCTCTTATCAGAAATTTGGAGACGGGCTTTTATGAAGTGCCTCCATGCGCACGCAGGCATCTTTCCAAGCCGCTGGTGCGCATGAGTGGCGAGAATATACACCACAGCAGATGAAATGCGAATTTTCCGAGATGTAAAGCTATCATATGCATGGCTATGATACTATAAATCGATACACACTATTTGACATTAAATGTTACAATTACCAATAATAATCATAATAAATATGTTATAAGTTCTTCCAGGAATCGGCATCTTCTCAAATGCTGCAATCTTGCATAGGTCGATTTATTAAATTATTCAATGAATAGTTCCACGATCCAAATGATAAAGAATAGCAATTAAACCGAAATATTTATTAAATTAAGAGAAACTGTGTAGTTCAGATCTTAATGGTGAGCTTCACGTTCAACTCGAATCTTAGAACTCGCTTATATGGTCCATGGAGGAATGTAATTGGTAAGCATTACCATCAAAGGCCTGACCTTCAGCTACAACAGTCACAAGATCCTCGACGACCTCAATGTCGTAGTTGATGACTCGGAGATCTTGGGGCTGGTGGGGCCGAATGGTTCAGGGAAGACAACTCTCATAAAGTGCATTGACCGCATCTTAAAGCCGAAGGGAAGCATCCTCCTGGACGGAAAGGAGATCGAGAATATGAGTCGGCAGGAGGTAGCAAGGCAGATAGGCTATGTGCCACAGTCCAGCTCCACCCCCCTGGCCACTACTGTATTTGATACTGTCCTCATGGGCAGAAGGCCGCACATAAGTTGGAGGGTCACCGATGCCGATCTGGATAAGGTGGCGGAGGTTCTGGAAAGGTTGCACCTGGGAGATCTGGCCATGAGAGATTTCTCCCAGCTCAGCGGAGGCCAGAAGCAGAAGGTGCTCATCGCCAGGGCTCTTGCACAGGAGCCTGCTGTGCTCCTGTTGGACGAGCCCACCTCCAACCTGGATATGAAACATCAGCTAGAGGTCATGGAGACGGTTAGCAGTCTTGTCAAAGAGAAGAATATCTCGGCGGTGATGGCCATCCACGACCTCAACTTAGCAGCCAGGTTCTCTGACCGATTGGTGATGCTCAAGGACGGCCAGGTATATGCAGCTGGCGAGCCCAAAGTTCTTCTCAATGAGGCCAACATCTGCAAGGTCTACGGCATCGAGGCCATGGTAATAAATGCCCTGGGCAGACCGTACATAGTGCCGGTTCGCTCCCTGACAGGTGCTCTTATATGCGATTAGCGTCGCTCACATGGGCAAGTGACGTGGCCCTTCTCCTCGAAGCTGCCAAAGAGACGAAGATCGAGCTGGCTGCATGGGCCGTCTCAGACCTAGACGAAGGAAACGTCGAAGATTGCATCAGTTCTCTGAACATGGCCGAGGCCATCTTGCTCCATCCCTGCGAGCAGGACTGCCTATTCGATCGCGTGTTGGAAAAAATTGACAAGAGCATCCCCATCATATCCTTCGGCCTGAACCCTTCGCTCAGGTCTCTATCAAATGTATCAGCAAAAAATACCACTGCTGTGAACGCTTACGTGATTTATGGCGGACCTGAGAACATCGCCAATATGATTCGATACATAGGGCGAGAGGTTTTAGGTTACGACTACGATTACGAACCTCCCAAAGAGAATCTATGGCAGGGGCTCTACCATCCAGATGCAGACGAGGCATTCGCCACCGTGGATGACTTTCTGCAGTGGTATGGAAGGAGGCATTCTCGTCGCGTCGGCATCCTCTTCTTCAGGACATATTGGGCCAATGGCGACCTGGCAATTGTAGACAGCTTCATTCGGGAGCTGGAGAAGGATGTCGATGTGCTGCCGGCTTTCTGCTTTGGTCTGGGCGATGAGGATCTTGGAGCCAAATCCAGCGGCGAAGTAGTAGAGGAATACTTCACGGGAAGGGTTGACGCCATCGTTAACCTGCAATCGATCTTTCGCGCGGAAAGCGTGGAAAAGTCAGCGCAGGCCTTGAAATTGTTGGATGTACCTGTCTTTCATCCTCTTACAGTCTACCACAAGAGCGAAGATGAATGGCTAGAGGACATTCACGGCCTTAGCAGCTCCGAGGTGGGCTGGTCAGTGGCCCTGCCAGAGTTCGAAGGCCTGATCGAACCAATTCTTGCAGGAGCATCATTTCGCGACGAGATCGGAGGCACTGAGTTTGAGAGGCATATCGGGATTGATGATAGAGTTCAGAAGGCAGCCCGTCGAATCAAGAGATGGCTGCGCCTGAGAGAGACGCCGCCCTCGCAGAGGAAGGTCGCCATCATCATGCACAACAACCCTTGTGCTTCGGCAGAGGCCACAGTCGGCTCAGGCGCCCATCTGGACACTCTGGAGAGCGTTGCCCGCATCCTGGAGAGCATGTCGCAGGCTGGCTACAGGATAGAGAATCGCCCTGCCAGCGGAAAAGAGCTTATTGCCACGATCATGGATCGAAAGGCGATCTTTGAGTTTCGCTGGACTCCTGTGGAGGAGATCGTGAGCAAGGGCGGGGCCCTGGCGATGATGGATACGAAGGACTACGAATCATGGTTCAATACTTTGCCAGAAGCTGCCAGGCAGAAGGTCTGCAGTGCATGGGGGATGCCTCCAGGCGAAGAGAGGGACGGCGTTCCCCCATCGATGGTCTACAACGGCAAGATGGTGATAACTGGAGTTCAGTTCGGCAACGTCGTAGTCTGCGTTCAGCCAAAGAGAGGTTGTGCAGGCGCTCGATGCGACGGCCAGGTCTGTCGCATTCTGCACGATCCCGAGGTGCCTCCGCCACATCAGTATCTGGCTACCTACCACTGGATCGAGGAGGTCTTTGGAGCGGATGTCATGGTCCACGTGGGGACGCACGGAAACATGGAATTTCTGCCGGGAAAGTCTGTGGGCCTTTCTGGAAGCTGCTTTCCGGACATTGCTGTGGGCGACATTCCATACCTTTACATCTACAACTCAGACAATCCACCGGAGGGTACTATCGCCAAGAGGCGGAGCTACTCTGTGATCGTAGACCACATGCAGACTGTCATGACCGGCTCGGGAATCTATGGAGACCTAAAGGAGCTGGAGGACAACATCGCCGCCTACAACCAGAGCAAGGTGTCAGAAAAGGGCAGGGCGCATGCCCTCGAGCATGTGATCTTAGATCTCCTCGAGAAGACCAACATGGCAGAGGAGTTGAAGCTCGAGGCACTCATCCAGGCAGGTACACCCTTCGAGAAGATCCTTGAGATAGCGCATGAGAAGATATCTGAGATTTATAACACTCGGATCCCTGATGGAATGCACATCTTCGGAGAGGTCCCACATGGTGAGAAGCGCGTGGACCTGATCAATTCCATCCTGCGCTTCGACTCTGAGACAGCGAAATTTCTATCGGCTCTGGTGGACGGTCCCATCTCGGACCAAGAGCTCGACCCCCTTGCCAAGGAGTTCATTCGCGCCTACATTGCAGGCGAATCTGAGCCTGAGGCCCGCATCCTTGGAACGCGTCTGAGGAGGCTCCGAGAAGAGAAGGCGCCATCCACCTTCAAAGAGAAGGTGCTCGATCTGTGCAGCAGAATTGATGCATCTGACGAGATGAAGAGCCTGCTGCATGGATTTGATGGAGGATTCATCCTGCCCGGACCTTCAGGCTTGATCACGCGAGGAAAGCCCGATGTGCTTCCTACCGGCAGAAATTTCTATTCGCTCGATCCGGCCAGCGTGCCTACCAAGGCAGCCTGGCGCGTGGGCAGAAAGCTGGCTCATCTTTTGATCAAAAAATATGAAGAAGAGCATGGGCGGCTGCCAGAGAACGTCGCCATGTACTGGATGGCCAGCGATATCATGTGGGCTGATGGGGAGCAGCTTGCTCAGATGCTTTTTCTAATAGGCGTCGAGCCTGTCTGGAGAGGCGGACGTGTGACTGGCTACAGGGTCATGAGGCTGGAGGAGTTGGGCCGTCCCAGGATCGATCTGACAGTGCGTGCCAGCGGAATTACAAGGGATTGCTTCTATGGCAGCATCGAGCTGCTGGACCAGGCCATCCGTGAGGTTGCAGCGCTCGACGAGCCCCTGGAGATGAACTTCTTGCGCAAGCACTCCGCCGACATCCCGCGCATATTCGCCAGCCGGCCTGGCACTTATGGCAATGGTGTGAATTTAGCAGTTTATGCCTCGGCCTGGAAGGAGGACAAAGACCTCACCGATGTGTTCATTCAGTGGAACAGCTATGCCTACGGAAAGGGCATATTTGGCCAAGAATCGCATCAGGCCCTTGTGCAGCAGCTCAAAAGCGTTGACCTGACCTTCAACAAGACTGTGACCGATGAATATGACCTGCTGGGATGCTGCTGCTACTTCGGCACGCATGGAGGCCTTACCAATGCAGCGCGAGAACTTTCAGGACGCGAGGTCTCATCCTACTATGGGGATACGAGAGACCAAGAGAGCGCAGACATCCGCACCCTTGCAGATGAGGTCAGGAGGATCGTCCGCACAAAGCTGCTCAATCCCAAATGGATAGAGGGAATGAAACGCCATGGGTACAAGGGGGCCAGCGACATATCCAAGCGCGTTGGCCGCGTCTATGGCTGGGAATCGACGACTCGCGAGGTCGACGACTGGATCTTCGATGACATCGCGAAGACCTTCGTCCTGGACGAGGAGATGCGCAGGTTCTTCGAGGAGAATAACCCGTGGGCCATGGAAGAGATAGGCCGAAGGTTGCTGGAGGCCAGCCAGAGAGGCCTGTGGAAGGCTGACCAGGAGGTCCTTGATGCCTTGAAGTCCAGCTACCTTGAGATCGAGGGCTGGATGGAAGAGAGGATGGGCGATGTGGAAGGCGAATTCCAGGGCGGGGCCATAGATGTCATGCCATCAGAACATGCGCGGGCCTGGCGGGAGAAGATGCTGAAGGCCAAAGATTAAAAAAAATCAGGATGCATCCTTCTCGCAATGATCTATCAGGGCCTTCAGGATGTCGCTGTCCTTGAGCATGCCCATCAGCTTCTGGCTGGGGGTGATCACGGGCATCTGATCTATTCTGTTCTTGTGCATCAGGGCAGCAGATTCGCTGATGCCGTTGTTCTTGAAAGCCGTGATCGGCGGCACCATGGCCTCGCGGACAAGGATATTGCGGAGCTGAATCCTGGAGATGGTGTAATATTTGTTGATGGTCTGCATCACGCGATCCCACATCCATGCATCCTCTCCCGCGTCTGTGGACATATCAGTCTTCTCCACAGAGTCCTCGATCACGCTGGCCTTGATGAGGTCGCGGTCGGAGATGATGCCCACCAGCTTCAGGTTTGTGTCGATTACAGGACAGGCCTCGGCTGCTGCAAACTCCATTATGGCTCCGGCTACAGGCAAGGGCATCTCGCTCCAGAGCACCACCGTCTCCTTCTCTAGGTACGGCTCGATGCTCTCTTTGATGTCCAGGCCCTCCACCACCCGGACGATATCTGCTACTGTGATGATGCCCACCAGCTTTCTGCCCTCAACCACGGGGAGCCTTCGTATCCCGTGCCTGATCAGAAGTCTGGAGGCCTCGACCACGCTGCTTTGAGGCCCGATCACTATCGGCTCGCGGGTCATGAGCAGAGCTGTCTGGTCCTCCTCGCGGTTCCTGAGGAGATCCTTCCGGGTTATCATTCCCACGACCTCGTCCTTCTTTATGACAGGAACGCCGGAGACCTTCCGCTCCTGGAGCGTCTTCAGGACATCGTCTCTGCTACCAGGAATGCTGACATAAGCCACATCCCTGACCATCACGTCCTTCACGAGGATGTTCAAGACTGCTCCCTCGGAACCGTCAAAACAGGAATCTTGGAGTTGCGGACCACCTTCTCGGCCACGCTCCCCAAGAGAAATTTATCCAGACCGGTACGTCCTACAGAACCGATGATTATGATGTCCATGTCCGCCTTTTCGGCATAGCTGAGGATCTCTCCCCCAGGGTTCCCCTCTACAAGGGTGCTCTCGAAGGGCACGCCCGCGTCCTTGGCCATCCTCTCCACATGCTTCAAGGCCTCTTTTCCTTCTTTGAGCAGAAGCTCTCGTATGCTGAAGAGGAGCATGTCATCAGGAAGATGGCTTGTCCTGTTTGTGTCTGCTACATATATGGCCGTTACAGTTCCACCAGATACCTTGCCAAGCTCAATGGCCACCTTGGCAGCTCTCGTTCCATGGTCTGATCCGTCGGTTGCAACCAGAATCTTCTCAAACATAATTTGCTCCTAAAATACTGCCACTATATCAGACGGCCTGGCCCTTCGCACAATGCTGGCTAGTGGGCCTTGCGATCCCCACAGGTTGTTCGATCTCCTGTTTATGACCATCACTCTAGCCTCTTTGCCTACGCAGATGGAACCAGTTCTCTGATCGATTCCCATTATTTTTGCACCATTTAGCGTGCACATCTTAAATACCTGTCTGTCGTCGTGCAGCAGAGCCTTAGCCAGAAGCTGCATCTCCTCGAACATATTGGGCGAGTTGAGCATGACGTTGTCAGTTCCAACACCCACAGTTATGCCCAGATCCAGCATCTTCAGCACATCCGGCAGGCCGACGCCGGTCATCAGATTGGACCTAGGACAGACCACGACCGAAATTCCTGCTTTGGCCACTGCCTCTAGGTCCTCCTGCGATGCCCGATTTAAGTGCACCAAGATGTCTGGCTCAAGGCGAAGGGCATCGGCAATGTCATCGTTGCCGGCCTCTCCGGCGTGGATGGCTACGACCTGGCCTGCTCTTCTGGCCTCTGCTACTGCCCTCTTCAGCAGTTCTAACTCGTGATCCCTGGTACTGCTGATTCCCAGGCCCCAGCACTCTTTTGGGATCTTCGTCTCTTTATCTTGCGGCCTGCCCAGGATACGGCAGGTGATGGGCAGGCCTTGCTGTGCCTCTAAAAGCATCTTCACACCTTCTGCGCCACCTTCCCGAAAATCGGCGAAAGCGAATGTGCCTGTGGCTGCCATATCCTGAAGGCTTCTTCTCATGCCCTCGATGAGAAGGTCGCGCGGCGTTTTCTCAAGCAGACGACTCTTCAAACCACCAGGCCCGACCAGGTCGGAAAGCGGAAGAAACGGTGGGTCTTTAAAGGCCGAATCGCCAACGTGGACATGCGCATTCACGAAGCGAGGGCAGACAATGCCCTCAAAATCGGCGTCAACTTTCTCCGTCCCAATCTCCTTTATTATACCCTCTCGAATGCTGATGTAGCCTTCCAGCGTTTGGAGATCATCTCCATAGATTATAGTCCCTGAAAGAAGGATCTCTGATGATCTGGGCATCCAGGCTAATTGCTCAGGGAAATTATTTAGCTTCTTTTGATCACTCAAGTAGAGGTGATCCTCTTTGAGCAGGCCATTCGTTTTCATCAACAGTGCCATGAGCGCTGACGGCAAGATCAGTTCTATTGAGCACAAGCAGGTGAGGATATCAGGCCAAGAGGATCTGGCAAGGGTCGATGCTCTGCGCTCCGATAGCGATGCTATCATGGTAGGAGTCGGAACTGTGCTGGCAGACGATCCAGGCCTGAGGGTGAAATCAGATATGCTGCAAAAGCTCAGGCTTGAGAGGGGAGTGGCCGAGAATCCTCTCCGTGTGGTGGCCGACAGCTTTGCCCGCACGCCGCCCAACGCCAAAGTTTTGGGGCCAGGCTGCTTAATCGCAGTCTCTCAATCTGCGCCGTCTGACAGAGTGATGAGGCTCTCGACTAGGTGCAAGCTCGTTCGATCTGGAAGTTCGCGCGTCGATCTTTACAATTTGATGTCCATTCTTTATGAGATGGGAGTGAGACGGCTGATGGTTGAGGGTGGGGCTGCACTCAACTGGTCCCTGATCCAGTCTGGCCTGGTGGATGAAATTTATGTGTACATCGGAGGGCTGATCATAGGTGGAGCTGGCTCGCCCACCCTCGTTGATGGATCGGGCTTCATTGGAGATTTTCCCCAGTTGAATCTTATTGCTGTAAAGCCACTGGACGATGGAGTGCTCCTCAAGTGGAGCGTCATGAAGACCGCCTACAAGCCCAGGAGGCAACCTGGAGATGAGAAAACGAATTGAGCGTCTGCATGAATACCTAGAGGTCACCAAAGCGCATGAGATAGCCAGGCGTCTCTTCGTCATGAACGCCTTCGACGGTGCGCTCACCATCATGGGTGTGGTGATAGGGGCGCATTTTTCAGGCGTGACCGATCCGCATATAGTAATAACTGCAGGCATTGGCGGCAGCGTGGCCATGGGCATCTCGGGTGTGAGTGGAGCATATCTTGCAGAGCGCGCTGAGCGCAAGAGGGATCTCAAGAAGCTTGAGATGGCGATGCTCCATGACCTGGGCGACACTCATTACGCAAGAGCCTCGGAGTTTGCGTCTTTCGTGGTCGCCCTTGTGGATGGCATCAGCCCTGCCCTGAGCGCCATTATTCTTGTAATGCCTTACTTCCTTGTTCCGGGCATCAGCATAGCGGCTGCCTTTCATGCATCGCTTATGTTGGGCCTCTTGGTGCTCTTCTCTTTGGGCATTTTCCTGGCAAGGATCAGCGATGAGCGTCCTATCATCTCAGGCCTGCAGATGATAATGGTAGGAATAATCACGATCATCATCGTGGGATTGCTGGCAGCTCATTGAAGTCTTGGGAAGCATTTAATATGCCTTCGTCCCTACTTTAAAAGGGAGATACGATGCCAAAAGATTGCCTCCAGCCGGACACGAACTATCTTTTGCAGGTTCTCAAAGATATCATCGGCTTTAAGACAGTGGCCCCTCCTGGGAGCTCTTATCAGGAGATTGTGGACTATCTTGTGCCTATTTTCAGTGGCCTGGGATTTGAGACGAAGAAGTTGGTCATGCCCCAGGAGGTATTTGCCGCCAAGTGCGAGGATGCTCGGCTGGTGGGCGATCGCTTCAATCTTCGGGCAGATCTGAATGTCGGTGCCAAGGAGACCCTTGTGATCTATGCTCACCTGGATGTGGTGCCAGCAGAGGGCTCCTGGGAGACGGACCCGTTCTCATTGACTCGAAAGAATGGAAGGGTCTATGGCAGGGGGGTCTCGGATTGCAAAGGCTCAATTGCGGCGCTCATCGCAGCTCTTCGGGCGCTCCTGCAGACAGACGATGCAAAAAGCAGGCCAACGCGTGATTTGAAATACAACCTCCGCATACTTCTGACAACAGATGAGGAGGTGGGTGGCTACTCAGGCCTCTGCTACTTGACAGACATTGGATGGGTCCAGGGAGACTACATGCTCTGCATGGACGGGTTCTCCGACGATGTGGTGATCGGGAGCAACGGGATGATCACATGGGAGGTAGTGGTGCACGGAAGATCTGCGCACAGTGGTTCCAGCTTCATGGGCGTAAACGCTGTGGAGCGGTCTTTGGTCGTCATGGAAGAGCTCATGAGGCTCAAGGAGGTTGTGCAGTCTCGCAGGTCCATGATCCCTGCCAGCTCAGCTCTTGAGGCTCTCGGCAAAAAGCATCTCATGCCTGTTCTCAACATCACAATGATCAATGGAGGGATCAAAGAGAACATCGTGCCTGACAGGTGTGTGTTGCGTGGCGATCGGCGCGTCATTCCCGAGGAGCGCATGGAAGATGCGATTGCAGAGATCGAGAAGGCTTTAAAGCCGCTGGATGTGGAATTAGATCTGAGGTTTTTCCCAGGATACCCCCCAATGAGCGTGAATCCGGACCACAAGTGGGTGGCGGAAGTGAGAGCTGCAGTGCAGAGAGGGATGGGATTCTTGCCCAGGCTCTCCGGTGCGCAGGGCAGCCTTGATCAGTCCTATGCCACTGAAAAGACTCGCATTCCTACATGCGTCTATGGCGTCGGGAGGCAGCTCGAGAGCAATATTCACAGTCCAAATGAGAATGTGCGCATCTCTGACCTGGAAGGATTCAGCAGGTTCCTGGTCGAGCTCTTGGCGAAATGAAGGCAATATCGGTAGTGGGAACCAAGAAGACAGGCAAGACCACACTGGTGGCGGCCCTGGTCAGATCCCTGTCCAGATACGGTCGGGTGGGGACGGTAAAGAACATGCTCAACCATCCAGTAGATCATGGCGACACAAAGCGCCATTTCGATGCCGGGGCGGACGTGGTAATAGGCATTGGCGAAGCCAGGCTGAAGGTCACGCGCGAGCGAGGCGATCTGGACTCGGCGCTCTCCGATCTCCAGGCGGAGGGCATGGATTTTGCAGTGGTCGAGGGTTTCAAGCATAGCAATTTGCAAAAGATCGTAATGGGTGACATCGAGGTCTCCAATTGCTTGAGACGGGTTATGCTCTCCGACTTGAATGATGCACTTGTCAATGAGCTCACTGAGCTTGTTTTAGGCTTGGAGGATTATTCAGCATGAGACCATCAAGCTGCACTCTCTTTTATAAGGGTGATATCCCTCTCTTATGGTAATGATCTGCCAATTGCATCACAAGATCGATCTACGTGACTTAAGCAGACTTAGAAACCGTTAACCCAGGCTTAGGATCTTTGCTCTTCTATGGGAGGGTTAAATCAATTACCTGACCGAGGGCAAATCCAGGATTATGGCTGGCAACGACCACCGCCCCCAGCCGTGGATCGTAGAAGGCGATGGCCGCTGCAGGCGAGCCGTGCAGCAGATGCAGTGCCATGCCGTAGCGCCATATCGGAGCTCGGCCCTCCACGACCACAAGAGAGCCGCGGGGGATCGCGGGCAGCGGCGGCAACGGCTCGGAAGGGGTGATGGGCGAGGAGACGCCGATAGAGTAGATGACAGGTTCCAGCATACGCATCTCACTTTGCCTCTTGCTCCTCAGATTCTGGGGGAATCATCTGCTCAAGTCGCAAGACCATATCAGGCAGATGAGCAGTTACGACCTCCCAGATAAGATCCTGCTTGATCGAACCATACTCATGGGCTAGAACGTTCCTCTGGCCGATTATCCTCCTCCAGGGGATCTCAGGATGCTTCAGGCGAAACTCGGGAGAGACATTTCTTGCCGCCTCTCCAATTATCTCCAGTGCACGCTCAACCGCAAGCTGAAGCATCCGGTCCTGAAGGTAGCGCTCAAAGCTCGTCTCCTCGATGAAATCGAGGATCGCATGTGCCGCATCCAGCATATCCCACAGGTAAGCAATGTCACGATCTTGTGGCTGCATAGATTATCTCTCTATTGGCGAGAATCGTCCTGCGGCGGAATGGATTTCGAAGTGACTCCTGCTCCACAAGATCAACCTCTCGGCCGGTGATCTCCTTAAGCTCCTCGATCATATCCACCCAGTCAAAGAGGCTCCAGCGAGCATCCTCGAAGAAGCTGACCAATATATCGATATCGCTCTCAGGCGTGAAGTCATCACGCAATGCTGAGCCGAATAGGGACATCTCCCGTATCTTCCAGCGGCGACAGAAGTCTTCGAGCTTATTTTTAGAGGCATCAATACCGAAAGGCATCTTTTAGGACCTCCGTATGATATTGAATAGCTCTGAGATCTTTTCTGACACACCTGGATCTGCTGAACGCATCATCTGAGCTATCCGAAAAATCTTTTCTGGGTCGATGATTGTGCAGTCATAGTGCTTTGCCCTTGTAGCTAGATGCTCCCGAACATTCTTTGTCTCTGGATCGATTATGTTGTTAGACGTCGTTACAAGGTATGACTTAACTTTAATCGCGCCCAGCTGTTTTCGAATTGCTTCGATCTTGTAGAGTGTGTTATCTCCTCGTCTATCCTGCTCCTGGCCGCCGCTCTTGCACTCCACAATTCGCAGCGCCTGATCCGTCATGAAGACAGCGTCCAAGTCGTTCTCCAGCTTCTGACCTTTCTTTCCTACCTGGACCCCAAGCCTGCAGTCCCAAAGTCCTCTGCCTTCGAGCATCTTCAGCATACCCCAGGAGAATACCTCAAGCCATCCGCCGGTGAAGAAACGAACCGCATACTTGTCCAGCGTCCCACTGAGCGTCCAGTCCTTAAAGCTGAGTGCAAAGGTAGATGCGATCTTCGTCCTCAGCTCCGTGTCCATTATGTAAAGCTCATCAGATTCGTCGATTACCAGGCCTCTATTTCTTCCCTCTTTGCTCTGGGAGATGCAGAAGAGCTTACCCAGAAAGCCACGAATGTCACTCTCCTGACCCCTCGCTGCGATCTCCACAGCCAGATCGAACCACCTTGTTGCTCTCTCTTCATTCTTACGTATCGCTTCAGGGTTGAACACATCAAATCCGTATCCTGCGATGAATTCCTGAGGAGAGATTTTGTGGTTCAGTGGTATGGGCGAGCCACCTGACAGGTCGATGGCCTTGGACTGGTCCCGCTCAGAGACATAGATCATCCTTGCTCTGCCTTTGAAGAACTCATGGGCTGCGATGCTCATGNGCTTTGTGCCACCAGTGAGGTTGACCGTCCAGTCAGCATCTGGATATAGCTCGTAAGCTGCTTTGAGAACCTGCTTGGTCCGGTCCAAAGAATCTGGATCCCCCAGATCCATCATATCGTACCGCGTTAGGTAGTCGAGGCCGCCTATGGCCAGAGCCTTGATCAGGTTGTTAGCTGCCTCTTCCATAGGCTTTGTGACCAGCAGGATAAGCCAGTCAGGGCGAAGCTCGTGGACGGTGAGCAGATTTGGCACATGTTGATGGCTGATAAGGCAGAGGAGGAGATTCAATGCCCATCCTCCCAGGATTTGTACGTCTCGATGATCTTTCTCGTATTCTTCGCGGGCGGATCATCCCACCAGCCTAATTGTTGATAGATCTTCTTTATCTCCTGGAGCACTGGTCTTTTTAGTGGCCCATCTTTGATACTATCCCAGTTCTCTTTAAGCACTATAGGGCTCTCTCTGGCCAGGTTCTCAGCAGTTTTTCCCTTGCTCTTAGCCAGCCCCTCCAGCCATTCACGCCCTGGGTTTGGAGGCTCAAAAAATTCAAACCTACCATACCCAACTGCGGTCTTGGCGCCAGCGCCAATGCACTGCAAAGCCTCCAGGAGCCAAGCCTCAGTCTTTTCGCAGTCCTTTGTGCCGGTCCTAGGTATCAGGCCAAAGAGGAACTCCTGTCCGGCATCGACAGCCAGAAAGGGTATCGGAATTGGTCTGTTCCAATCGGCTGGAGGCTCAGAGCCGCTGTAGTACGGGCCATAATGTGGAGTCATGATCTCTTTCTTGAGCGCTACAGGGCGAAGGGGAAGCGCATCCAGGAACACAACCGAGCCAACATTGCCGGAGCCTTCTGGACCGAAGATATTGCTGACAACATCTGGATCTATCTTCTTCCAGTTGAGCGCCCACGACCTCACCATGCCTTTGATTGACGAGCCTGGCAGGTAAGGAACTCCAAGAGAGTGATGCCAAGCAAATCCATTCTCTACAGGATGGCTGCGCCCAAGTCCCGTCACGAAAGGCCCTTTGGTCCGAAATATCAGGGCGCGTCCCCCTAAGTCAGAGATGAGCGACCTTCTTCGCTCCGCCATCTCTTCAAGCAGGGCTCCATCGCCTATTTTATTGTGCAAAACCGTATCGATCCAGGCCGATTTGCCACCGTCTCCAAGCCCATTCCTCCAATCGTCATCCCATTTAAAGCAAAACTTGTCGTACCAAAGACCAGCATTTCCCTTTGGCCCTAGTTCTTCTGGGACTGAGCACCTATAGAGGGGCAGATTCATTGATCATCCTCCTTCTTTAAAAAGGCCTGGCTGAACTTCTTCAGCCACTCTAGGTACGCCAGAGCCTCTGCCTGGGCAAGGACATATTGGTCCTGAGAGCCGCTCACGATGGCGTTCATCAGATCGGACTTTTCGGGATAGATCTTTCGCTCTGCCAAAAGCCAATTTTTGATTGCCTCATAAAGGCTTTCATGCGCTTCCTTATCGCTCTTTCCCACCTCACCTCTTCCGGCAGCGGCAAGCTCGCTTGCCAGAGCCTGGCCCAGGCCGTTCATCACGATAGACGCCGGCAGCCTCACGACGTAGCTGCGAAATTTGCCTTCATAGCCCTTGCCTTTTATCCTGTTCACGGTCTCCAACGCTATGGCTGCCCTTCTCTGCTCAAGGCTGTTTTGGGCCATCCACTCCCCCCAGGATGCTGACCGCAAACCATCCCATACCTACAGTCTCGTTACCTCCAAGCTGGAGATAGGGCCTGCTATTGAACAGGCCCTTGATATCATCCAAGGCGTTCTCCTTCCTCTCAAAGAGCATCGAATAGAGCAATGTGTCTGGTGCCAGCGACTCCTCATACCAGAGGTTCTCGCTCTTCTTATTCGAATCGAGCTTGTGGTATGAAAATTCTCCTAATCTAAGCAGAGGCCTTGGCCACAGTATATCCTGATCTCTCCAATAATCGTATTGCGGACTGCTGTCTTACTTCTAAATTCCGCTT